>JRYG01000345.1_pt1 | contig 89970 bp, 79 predicted proteins | sample 235341 | NCBI WGS metagenome assembly JRYG01 (sample SAMN03074218, study PRJNA261478) | activated sludge metagenome | biome: Wastewater Treatment Plant; feature: Wastewater; material: Activated sludge; isolation source: activated biomass of a wastewater treatment plant treating hydrocarbon... ...
CCGGCGCCGTTGGGGCCGATCAATCCATAGATCTCGCCGCGCAGGATGGTAAATCCGACGTCGGCCAATGCCTGCACACCACCGAAGCGTTTCGAAATGCCGCGCGCTTCGAGCAGGACGTCCGCCGTCGGCCCGTCAGTCATGCTCGGCAAGTTCGCGCTTGCGCACGCGCGACGGCCACAGACCGGCCGGACGATAGCGCATCATCAGCACCAGCGCCAGTCCGAACAGCAGCATGCGAATTACCTCGGGTTCGACAATCAGCCGCCCGAACAACGATCGCTGCACCGGCTCGACGGTGTAACGCAGGATCTCGGGCACGAAGGAAAGCAATACGGCGCCGAGGATGACGCCCCAGATGTTGCCCATGCCGCCGAGAACCACCATTGCCAGCACCATGATCGATTCCACCAGAACGAAGCTCTCCGGACTGATGAAACCCTGGATGGCCGAAAACATACCACCGGCGATACCGCCGAAGGAAGCGCCCATGGCGAACGCGAGCAGCTTGACGTTGCGCGTGTTGATGCCAATGGCACGCGCGGCAACCTCGTCCTCGCGTATGGCTTCCCAGGCGCGGCCGATGCGCGAATTCTGCAGACGCAGATTCACAGCGATTACGAGCAACAGCAGCATCAGGAGCAGGTAGTAGTACTTGATCGGCCCGCTGAAGTCCAAGCCGAGCAGCGTTTCCTTGTTACTGAACGAGAACGTGCCAATGCGAAACGGATCGATCAGGGTGATCCCCTGCGGACCATTGGTGACGTTGAACGGCTGCGACAGATTGTTGAGAAAGATGCGGATGATCTCACCGAAACCCAGCGTGACAATAGCGAGATAATCGCCGCGCAGCTTGAGCGTCGGCGCGCCGAGCAGCACGCCGAAAACGCAGGCCAGCAGCGCGCCGATTGGCAGAATAATCCAGAACGGCAGGTGCAGACCGAAGTGCGGCGAGGCAAGCAGCGCATACGCATAAGCGCCGACGGCGTAGAAGGCGATATAGCCGAGGTCGAGCAGGCCGGCAAAGCCGACCACGATGTTCAGACCGAGGGACAGAAAGACGAAAAGGATCGCCAGGTTGGTGATACGCACCCATGCGGTGCCGACGGCAGCAAGAGCAAACGGCAGCGCGACGAGCGTCACGGCGATCAACGCCACGCCGCCCCAGAAGAGCGTCGGCTGCCTTTTCCGATCGATGCCCGCCACCACGACGCCGCGCCTCACGCCCTGTCGCCGACCCGCTCGCCGAGCAATCCCGAGGGACGCAACACCAGCACGGCGATGAGGACCAAGAATGCGAACACGTCCTGATAATTGCTGCCGAAGAGGATCAGATGCTGATCGGCAGTGCAACGCTGCGTCAGGGCATCGGAGAGAAAGGGAAAGCGACATAGGTCGGTGAGGTCGCCGATATACCCTGCGCCCAGCGCCTCAACCAACCCCAGCAGCACGCCGCCGAGCATAGCGCCGGCCAGATTGCCGATGCCGCCGAGCACCGCCGCCGAGAAGGCTTTCAGCCCCAGCGTCGCACCCATGGTGTAGTGGGCAATGCCGTAGTAGGTGCCGACCATGACGCCAGCAACCGCACCGAGCCCGGCGCCGAGCACGAATGTCAGGGCGATGACGCGATCGATGTCGATACCCATCAATCCCGCCACCTGCGCATTCTCCGCTGTTGCGCGCATAGCCACACCGAGCTTGGTACGATAAACCATCAGGGTTAGGCCCGCCATCATGACAACGGAGATAATGATGATGGCGATCTGAACGCCGGTGATCGTCGCCCCGGCGATCTCGAACACCGGATTGCGGATGATCTGGGGAAAGGCGCGCGGATCGCGGCTCCAGATCATCATCGCCAAGTGCTGAAGGATGATCGACATGCCGATGGCGGTGATCAACGGTGCCAGGCGGGGCGCGTGACGCAGCGGTCGGTAGGCAATGCGCTCCAGCAGGTAGCCGATAACCATGCAGGCGGGGATGGCGGCGATCACGCCCAGCACGACGATCGCCAGCGGCGGCAAACCGACGTTCGCGCCAACCAGCGTCGTGATGACAGTGAAGGCGACCATCGCGCCAACCATCACGACCTCACCGTGGGCGAAGTTGATGAGCTGAATGATGCCGTAGACCATCGTGTAGCCGAGCGCGACGACGGCGTAGATGCTGCCTAGAGTCAGGCCGTTGATTATCTGCTGCAGTAGGATGTCCATCGCCTGATAGCAAAACGGCACCCGAGGGTGCCGTCGCGTCTGTGCGTGCCTGCGCGCTTGCCTACTTCTTCTCGACCGCGGCCTTTGCCTTCTCGGCCGTCTCCTTGACCGCCTCCGCGGTTTCCTTGACCGCGTCAGCCGCTGCTTTTACACCTTCCTTGCCGGCTTCCTTGGCCGCTTCGCCCGCTGCCGTTGCCGCCTGCGTCGCCGCCTTCACTGCCTCGCCCGCCGCCTTGGCCGCATCCTTGGCCGCGTCTTTTGCCGCGTCCATCGCCTCGGTCGCAGCGCCCGCAGCCAACTTCATGTAGTCGTCGACGCTCATGGTCTTGCCGCTCTTGACGATGGCGATCGGCTCGATCTTGCCGCCCTTCATGGTGAAGATCGTCATCTCGGCGTCCTTTCGGTCGCCTTTGTCGTCGAACTCGATGCGTCCGCTTGCGCCTTGATAACTGATCGTCGCCAGCGCGGGGAGATACTTCGCCGGATCGGTCGATTCGGCCTTCTTCATCGCCGCGATCAGGAGGCCGGCACTGTCATAGGTGAAGGGGCCGTACAGAATCGGGTCCATATTGAACTGCTTCTTGTAGTTGTCGAGGAAAGCTTTCGATGCCGCCTGCACCGGGATACCGGCCTGGGAGCAGATCAGCCCCTCGGCGGATTCGCCGGCCAGCTCCTGCATTTTGTCTGTGCAGGCGCCATCGCCGTAGGCGAACGTCGCCTTGATGCCGAGCTCGCGCGCCTGCTTGAGCAGCGGGCCACCTGTCGCGTCCATGCCGCCGTAGAAAACGGCGTCCGGCTTCTTGCCCTTGACCTTGGTGAGCACCGCCTTCCAGTCCGTGGTCTTGTCGGTGCCCTTTTCCCGCGGCAGCACCGTGGCACCACTCGACTTGAGCGTCTTCTCGACTTCGTTGGCAAGCCCCTCGCCATAGGCCGTGGCATCGTCGATGACGGCGATCGTCTTCGGCTTGAACTGCGCCATCAGATAGCTGGCGACGGCCGGTCCCTGCTGGTCATCCCGTCCGACGGTGCGGAAGATGTTCTTGAAGCCCTGCTCGGTTAGTTTCGGATTGGTGGCCGAACCGGAGATCATGGGCAGACCTGCCTGGTTGTAGATCGCCGAGGCAGGGATGGTCGTGCCAGAATTAAGGTGGCCGACGATGCCGGCCACCTTGGCGTCTACGAGCTTCTGTGCCACCGTGGTTCCGACCTTGGGATCCGCCTGATCATCCTCGGCAACCAATTCGAAGCGCACCTTGGCGCCGCCGATTTCCATTCCCTTGGCATTAGCCTCGTCGAGTGCCAGCCGGGCGCCGTTTTCGTTGTCCTTGCCAAGGTGGGCGATGCCGCCGGTGAGCGGTGCCACGTGACCGATCCTGACCACGACTTCGGGCTTCGCCGCCGGTGCGGCGGCCGGTGCGGCCGCCTGGGGTTTCGGTTCCTCCTTCTTGCCGCAGCCGAAAAGGGCAACGGCAGCGGCAATCGAGAACGTCAAGGTCTTCATCGGCATATTCATCGTCTTTGCTCCGAGAATGAATGGAAGGCTTGCAAGGGGGAAGGACGGGAGGCGGAAATCGCGGCGGATTGTGCGCGCCGGTCATGGTGATGTCAATAAGGCCGGCACGCGATGCGCTGCCCGGTAAACGGAAAAAGCCAGCCGCAGCGGCTGGCTTTTCGTACAACGCGGCGGGCCGTTACTTGCCGCCGCCGAGAATCCAGCTTACGAGCGTCTTGATATCGGCATCGGAAACCTGCGGGTTGGGCGGCATGGGCACTTGGCCCCATGCACCGCTGCCGCCTTTCTTCACCTTGTCGATGAGCTTCGCTTCCGCGTCCTTCTGACCTTTGTATTTGTTGGCAACGTCCTGATACGACGGACCGACCAGCTTCTTGTCGACCGCATGGCAGGTCATGCACTGTTTGGCCTTGGCCAGTTCCAGGTTGGCAAACGCCGGCGCTGCGCCGACCATGCCGACCGCCACGACGGCGGAAATAACGAGAGATTTCATCAACGCTCCTCGGTGTGTGGGTAGGGTGGTGAAACAGGCGCGAATACTACTCTAAAGCCTCTGGTTTGAGAATCCGCTCCAGTTCCGACCATTTGCCTATCGGCGCCAGACATGTAACGCCAGAGCATACCCAGGCGTTGACCGCCGACCCATAAGGTTTGTCGAGCACCGGCGGGAGACCTGACTGTGCGCCCGACAAGGGCAGCATCAGCACGTCCGGAAGGTAATACCGCGCCAGACGCCGCCGCCACGCTTGCGTGTCTTCCGCCGGGCCGCGCAGAATCACCAGGCGCGGCGGGGCCAGCAACTCGTCCAGCGCCAGCGCCATCGTCGCCGAGCCGCCAGGGTGACTCGCGAGCTGCGCGTAGTAGAGCTGCAGTGTACGCTCGGCAGCGTCCAGGTAACGCGTCTCGCCGGTAATATGTCCGAGCCGCTGCAGGGCGAAGGCAGCCACCGCATTGCCGCCGGGCGTGGCATTGTCGAAGCCCGGTTTGGTGCGGTGGATGAGCCGCTCGTGGTCATGGCTGGTGAAGTAGAACCCACCGGCGGTCCGGTCCTCGAACTGCTCCAGCAGCACCTCCGCCAGGTCTTCCGCCCATTCCAGGTCGTCGCGACGGAACTCTGCCTGCATCAGCTCGATCAGCGCGTTGAGCAGGAAGGCGTAGTCATCGAGATAGGCATTGAGATGGGCGCGACCGTCCTTGCAGGTGGCGAGCAACCGGCCGGCGCGCCACAGGTGCGCGCGGGCGAAATCCCGGGCACGCCGCGCCGAAGCCAGCCAGTCGGCGCGGTCGAAGACTGTCGCTGCACGTGCCATGCCTTCGATCATCAAGGCGTTCCAGCTGGCAAGAATCTTCTCGTCGCGACCCGGCCGCACGCGCTGCTCACGGGCAGCAAGCAGCTTGGCGCGGGCGGACGCCAGCAGGCGCTCACATTCAGCTTGCGGCACGCCTGCTGCTGTCGCCACTTCCTCGGCGGACACTGCGACGTGGAAATGCCAGTGCCTGCCCTCGAAGTTGGCCGGCCGGTCGAGCCCGTGGTGCGGCGCCAGCACTGCGTATTCCTCCTCCGACAGCAGGGCACGTACCTCGGCCGGCGACCAGACGTAGAACTTCCCCTCCTCGTGCTCCGAGTCGGCGTCCAGGGAGGAATAGTAGCCGCCCTCGGGCGACTGCATCTCACGCATCACCCAGCCGGCCGTCTCCTCTGCCACCTTGGCGAACAGCGGCGTGCCCGTCAGCGCCCATGCCTCGGCGTAGAGCCTCAGCAGCGGGCCATTGTCGTAGAGCATCTTCTCGAAGTGGGGGATGCTCCACTGCGCATCGACGCTGTAACGACAGAAGCCGCCGCCCAACTGGTCGTAGATGCCGCCTTCGGCCATGCGCGTCAGCGTGGTGAGCGCCATCTCCCGGGCGCGCCCGTCGCCGTTGGCAGCATAGCGACGCAGCAGAAACGTCAAATCAGTCGGATGGGGGAACTTCGGAGCGGCGCCAAAGCCGCCGAAGCGGCTGTCGAAGTTGGCAACCAGCAAGTCCACGGCGGCCTCCAGCGGTGCCGCCGAAAAGTTGGACCGATGAGTGCCGCCTTGGGGCGTCGAGCGCGACAGGGTGGCGATCAGGCTCTCGTTCTGCTGGGCGATTTCGGCGCGACGGTTGCGGTAGACCTCGGCCACGCGATCGAGCAGTTCCGGGAAACCCGGCAGGCCGTAGCGGGGGGATTTCGGGAAGTAGGTACCGCCGAAAAACGGCGCGCCATCGGCAGTGAGGAACATGGTCAGCGGCCAGCCGCCAGGACGCTGGGCGAGCATCTGGTGAGCGGTTTGGTAGATCTGGTCCAGGTCCGGACGCTCCTCGCGATCCACTTTGATGTTTACGAACAGCCGGTTCATCACCGCCGCCACCTCCCCGTCTTCGAAGGACTCGTGGGCCATCACATGGCACCAGTGGCAGGCCGAATAGCCGATCGACAACAGGATTGGTTTGTCCTGGGTGCGCGCCATCGTAAGCGCTTCCTCACCCCAGGGGAACCAATCCACGGGGTTATCGGCATGCTGCTGGAGGTAGGGCGAGGTTTCGTCGGCGAGACGGTTAGGCATCGTGCCTCTCCTGGAGCGTGGAATCCCAGTCTAGCACGGCGTGCGGATTAGTTGATCAAATTTGTCAACTATGGCGGCCACCTGCATTTCGGCCCCATCCCGGGCTGCTCACCGATCCAGGCGAAATGCAATCGGGACCGCCACCCAGCCGTCCACCTTCTCCTCGCCGCGGCGGGCGGGTACAAACCGCCAGTGCTTCACAGCAACCCGGGCCGCTTCGTCCAGTTCCTCGTGTCCGGAGCTGCGGGCGATCTTCACTTCCTGGGGTAGACCGTTCGCCGCCACCAGAACCTCCAACCGCGTTTCGCCCTGCAGTCCGCGCCGCCGCGCCGCGGCCGGATAGGACGGTTTCGGGTTGTCGAGGTAATCGGCGTGAAAGCTGGGCGGAAAAATGGGCGCCGCAGCAGCCGTCGGCGCCACCGCAACGACGGTCGATGCCGCAACGGGCGATGAGGTCTCGGCAGCCGCGGGCAGCGATTCCGTCATCTCGGTCGCTGGCAAAACCATGCCTGGCGCGTTCGTCGCGGCAAGGACGGGGATGGATCGCGTCGGCTGCGCCTGGCGCACCGCTTTCCGCGGCGTCGCAATGGGGGTGGATTTGTCGACGGCGCGGGGCTGCTCAGCTAGCGCGTCGGCACGGGGAGCTTCGGCTGCGCGCTCTCGCGGCGGCGGCAACACGAGCTCAAGTGCCTGCACGTGCGCCCTGTCATTGACCGCAAGCACGCCCACCGGCCCAATCCACGACGCCGCGAGCGCGTGCAGACTCACCGACGTAAGCAGTGCCCAGGGCAAAGTCCGCGGCGCCTTGGCAGCCATGCTCAGAACGTCGCCCGCAGACTCACGCGCACGGTGCGCGGCTCCGCCGGGTGGGTGTGGAGGTCGGACACGCCGGGACGATCCGCGGCGCCGGCGTCGCATTCCGGTACCACGCCTGCGCCTGCCACTTCCTGCCGCAGGCAGGAGGCGTAGAAGTAGTCGATGTCGCTCACCTTGCGGTCGAACAGGTTGAGTACATCCAGCGTCGCCTGCCAGTTGCGCTGCAGGCGGTAGCCCACACGCAGATTGACCAGCGTCGAGGATGCCGAGCGCACCGAGTTGTCCTCGATCAGCGGTCGGGGGCCGAAGTGGCGCAACCGGACACCGCCGAACCAGGGTCCCCGCCCATCGATACCGACGCCGACCGAAACCACCCGCTCGACGGCGCCGGGGATGCGGCTGCCGGCCGGATCATCATCGCGGAAGCGCGCCCGGGACAGGGATACGTCGGCATCGAGAGTGAGCCACTCCAAGGGCCGATAGAAGTTCGCCCACTCCACGCCGAGGCGTTTGCTCGGGCGGCTGGCCTCGGTGGTACCGGCATCGCCGACGAAGAGCAGTTCCGAATCCAGGTCCAGCCGCCACAGCGCGAGCGTGGTCTGCAGTCCGGGCAGCGGCACGCTGCGCAGGCCCAGTTCGTAGCCCTTGGCGCGCACCAGGGGTGAAACCGAATCCACCGGGCCGAGGAAGCCCGGGTCGCGCGGATCGGGATTGACGCGGATGGTGGCGCCGCGGGCGTCGTTGCTGTGGAAGCCGCGGCCGTAGTTGGCGTAGAACTCGGTCTTCGCCCACGGGCCGAAAATCAGTGCCAGCTTCGGGCCGCCGATTTGGTCGTTGCGCTTGCCGGAGTTTTCGACCCGGTCGCTGGCGACGTCGAAGCGGTAGAAGTCGTGGCGCCAGCCGGCGACGGTGCGCAACTTCTCCGCCCATTGGGTCTGGTTCTGCAGGTACAGCCCGATGCTGGACTGGGTGACGCGGTCCTCGCGGATGGTGGTCAGCCGCTGGCGCTGCGACGTCAGATACAGTCCGACCGGCTTGATGTGATCGCGCCGCGCGACGATGCCGAGGGTGTTATCGGTTTCCCTGCCCGCCAGTTTCCCGTACCAGGTGTGGGCTCCGGCGGCGCCAAACACGGTGCGCCGGTCGGCCTGTTCAAACTGGTCGCCATTGACCGGGTCGCTCAGGAAATAGGTGAAGTTGGAAAACAGGTTGAGCCGGTAGTCGACCAGGTAGGCGTTGGCGCGCGAGAGGCCGGCGGCGTCGCGCCTGGCCCACTCGCCCGAAAGGCTGTAACGCTGGGTCTTGCCGCCGGAGCTGGCGTCGAGCGAGCCGTAGCGGTCGAGCAGTCCGCTGTCCAGCGCTCGCCGCGCCACCTGATCGGTGGCCGTCCACTGCCCGCGATAGGCCATGGCTGTCAGCGCCCAGCCGTTGTCCCAAACGCCTTGGCTGTAGCGCAGCACGGCGTTCACGCGGCCGTAGTTCTCCGGCACCGTCCAGGGGCCGTCGTTTTCCTGCCATTCCAGGGCGTAGAGCAGATTGCCGGTGCCGAACTGCGGCGAGCCCGCGACCAAGCCGCGTCGGTAGCCGTTCTCGCCCACGCCGATCTCGGCGAAGCTGGCCGGCAGGCGGCGGAAGTATTCGATGTGGGCCGCGCCGGCAGCGGCGAAGTCGCCTTCCTCGACCGAGTAGGGACCCTTCTTGTAGCGCACCCGCTCCACCAGCTCCGGGATGAGGAAGTTCAGATCGGAATAGCCCTGACCATGGGCGTGGGTGGGGAAATTGACCGGCATGCCATTGACCGTCGTGAAGAAATCCGTGCCGTGGTCGAGGTTGAAGCCGCGCAAGAAGTATTGGTTGGCTTTGCCGTCGCCGCTGTGCTGGGTGACGATCACCCCCGGGACGATCTCCAGGGTCTCGGCCGGCCGCAGCAATGGCCGCGTCGCGAGCTGCTCGGACGTCACGGTTCCCTCCGTCGCGGTGCTTGCCGTACCGATCAGGTCCTCCGCGCCGGCACGCACCTCGACCACGTCCAGGGTCGGAATGCCGGCCGGCCACGCAGCGCTGCAGCCGAAGCCTAGGCCGAGTGCAAGCCAGCGCGCCCTCGCCGCTGGCGCGAAACGCTGTGATCTGCTCATCGTTCCTCCCGTTATTACGAATTCCGCTTTCCTCATACGCACGGACGACAAAAACGGATTCACGATGTGTTGGCATTCGCCACGGCGGAGCCCCGCACGAGCCAGGTGGCGGCCAGGAAACTGACCGCGACCACGGCAACCACGGCGGCGCCCAAGGCCAGTTCCTTGCCTTCGCTCCAGGCCTCGATCGCGGGATCGAAGTATTTCAGCGCGCCGTACCCAGCCACCAGGAAACTGATACCCGAAACCACGAGCCCCATCACTCGGGAGGCGATGAGCGCCACCTGATCAGCCCGCCGGATCAGGCGCGAAATCCACAGGCCGTTGATGCCGTCGGTCACCAGCATGCCCAGCATGAACAGCAGCCCAAGCGCCAGGGCGTGCTGCCAGCCACCGAACTGCGTTGCGGTCAGGGCGAACAGCGCGGCCTGGCTGACGGTATCGAACGAAAGTGCGAACAGGGCGCCTACCAGCGCAACCAACCCCGGGTGGGCCGTGCGGTTTAACCCGCCCAGCCAGCGCCCTTTCAGGCCGACGGGCGAGACCAAGTGCGCGGGATGGGTCATGAGCACCGTACGCAGATTGACGACGCCGAGAGTGGTGAGAAAGCCGATCGAAATCCACACTCCGGCGTCTTCCAGCCATAAAGGGACGCGCCAGCGCTGGGCCAATGTACTGACGGTCAGCGCGATCGCCACCACTACCGCGCCATGCCCGAGGGAGAACAGCACACCTGCGTAGCGTGCCAAGCGCGGGTTGCGCGCCGCGTTGTAGCGCGTCAATCCGTCGATGGTCGCCAGATGATCGGGATCGAAACCGTGCTTCAGTCCGAGAGCGAAAACCAGCGCCGTGAGTGCCAGCCAGTCGTTCGGCAGATCGGTCATCGGCTTTCCCCTCCCCAAAAGGTGCGGTGCGGCACGGCGATGTTATGAAGAACTTTCTGGAAATCATACATACAAGGGACGTGCCAGTCACCCTAAGCTTTTGAACCCAAGGAAAGGACTGCCCAAACGAGGGGCGCGCGGTGCAATCGGTCCAGCCGGAAGAGCCGACTGACTGGTAAGCCCGCTTACTTCCGGGCCAGAGGCAATTGGAGTGTGAACAGCGCGCCGCCCTTGGGATGATTGGCGGCTGACAGACGACCTCCGTGGCGCTCGACGATGCCGTAGCTGATCGACAAACCGAGGCCGGTACCCTTGCCGACCGGCTTGGTGGTGAAGAAGGGATCGAAGACCTCCGCCAGGTGTTGTGGCTCGATGCCGGGGCCGTTGTCATGAAAAGCGAGTTCCACCGCGTCCTCTGTGAGGCGGGCCTCGATCGCCAAACGGGGCTCGGCCAGCGCAGCCGTCGCGTCGCACGCGTTCTGGACCAGATTCATCAGCACCTGTTGCAACTGCCCGGAGGAGCCGGACACCTGGATTTCCTCGGGCAACTGCAGATCGACGCGGAACTTCTCCGGCGCCGCCTGCGTCACCCAGCGCACTGCCCGCTGCGCCACGGCGATCAGATTGAAATTCTGGTTCTCCTCCCGGTCCACGGCGGAAAAGCGCTTCAGGCCATCGACGATGTCGCGCGTGCGCTCGGCGCCCTCGATGGTGCCGTCGATCAGCGGCTGCAGGTCTTCGATGATGCGGTCGATCCGCAGCTGCCCGCGCAGCTCTTCCAGTTCTGCGGGCATGGCCGGGCGATGCACCGCTTCGAGATACGTCGCCAGCCGCTTGGCATAGCGCTGAAGGGCAAAGACATTGCCCAGGATGAAGCTGATGGGATTGTTCAACTCGTGGGCGACGCCGGCCACCAGCCGCCCCAGGGAGGCCATCTTCTCCGAGTGCAGCAGCTGCTGCTGGGTGCGCTTGAGGTCGTCGTGGGCTTGGCGCAGAGCCTTGTACGCGCGCCGCAGTTCGCCCACGGGCCGGCCGGTGATGACCACGCCCACCATCTTGCCCACGGAGTTGAAGCGTCCCGTGCAGTTGATCGACACCGGCACGCTGCTGCCGTCGGCGGCCCGCAGATTCAGCTCCAGATCATGGACCGTCTCCCGGGTGTGGCCGGGCAGGATCTGCCGCGCCCGCTCGCGCGAGGGGTCGTCGGCGAACAGATCGAATATGGACGAACCGCGCAGTGCCGCCTCGCTCTTGCCGGTGAAGCGCACCAGCGATTCGTTCACCTCGTCGACGACGCCGCTGCGGTTGCAGACGATGAGGATGTCCGAGATCGAGGTCAGGACGCTGAGAATGAACTGCTGGGACTCCTCCAGCGCGGCGTTCTTCTCCTCCAGCGCCACCTCGTACTGCAGCAGGTCACTGTAGACCTCGTCCATCTTCTGGATAACGCTGATCCACACTTGCTCGCCGACGCCTTCGGGGCGCGCCGACGCGGCATCGGGCGCGAGCCCTGCCGAGGGCGTGTGTCTGTCGTCGGCGGCGGACATCTCAGGTGTGCGGCTTGAGGTGCCAGTGGGAGTGGTGGCCCTGCGAATCGGCGCTGGCGGTGATCAGGTTGAGCTGCCCGTGGCGCACACCACGCTCCGCCGAGATCGCATCGGCGAAGCGCTTCACCGCCGCCGTCGGACCGCGGAGGATGACGCTCTCGATACAATTGTCATGATCGAGATGTGCGTGCATGGTCGAGATGCACAGGTCGTGATGGTCGTGCTGCAGGCTGGTGAGCCGTTCCGCCAGCTCGCGCTCGTGGTGGTTGTAGACATAGCTCAGGTTGGCGATGCAGTGCGGCGCCTCGTCACGCGTCAGCCGGAACTTCTCCAGCGCACCGCGCAGGATATCGCGCACCGCTTCGGAGCGATTACCGTAGCCGCGCGCCTCGATCAACGCGTCGAATTCCTGGGCTAGCTTTTCATCGAGGGAGATGGTAAAGCGTTCCATGGGCATGCGGTCGCAATAGTGAGTGTATGGCCGGAACGTGCCTGCGCACCGGCCGCCGAGCCGGCAGACCTACACTAGCAGAAGCGCGCGGACGTGTCCAAGTGCGCCCCAACAAGGGGATCTACAATGGCTCTCTGACTGAACTGGCTGGCCGCGAGCGGCGGCCGGCCATGGCATACCGCATGGAAAAGAGACGGGGGCGCGTCTGGGACCACATGCAAAGCAAATCACCGACGAGATCTACCAAGTCGGCGGGCGCGGACTAACCGCGCCCGAAGACGCAGCCATCTATCTCGTCTGCGTGCCCGGCGCCGCAGCCCTCATCGATTCGGGTTGCGGCCAGGCCACCGACCTGTTGCTCGCCAACGTCGAAGCCGCCGGCGTGCGGCCCCAGGACATCCGTTGGCTGCTCATCACCCACTGCCACTTCGATCACACCGGCGGCGCCCACGCGCTTCGGCGCCGACTGGACTGTCGCGTCGTCGCCCATGCCCTCGATGCTCCCTTCATCGAGCAGGGCGACAACGAAGTGACGGCGGCAAGCTGGTACGGCAGCACCCTCCGCGCCTGCCCGGTCGACCGGCGACTGACACAGCCGCGCGAGGACATCGACATCGGCGGCCGGCCGATCACCGCTGTTCACATTCCCGGGCATTCGCCAGGCTCCGTCGCCTACATGATGTCGTCGTGCGGACGCCGTATCGTGTTCGCGCAGGATGTGCACGGCCCCCTGCATCCGAGCCTGCTTTCCGATCGCAACGACTATCTCGCCTCCCTGCAGTGTCTGCTCGAGCTCGATGCCGATGTCCTGTGCGAGGGCCATTACGGCATCTTCGAAGGCCGGCAGGCCGTCGGCGAGTTCATCCGACAGTTCATGCGCTAGCCCTTGTCCACTGAACCGCGCGCTGCCGCCGGCTCTTACGAGCCCGTCGGTGGGACTCCCGGTTGCACGGTCAATATCGCGCTTCATCGTTGGCGTCGACGTCACGGACTGCTTCGCCCTCGAGGACACGCCCTCCCGGACGCCGCTCGTGGATGTGCTCATGCATCTGCTCGCGCATCCGCCGGCGCAGATCGCGCGTCTTCCACCAGAGGTAGCCGCCGACCAGCAACCCGCCTGTGAGCAATATCGCGAACAGCAGCAGCGAGGCCATGAACGCCGCGACCAGCAGCACGGCGCCGAGCGCAAACGTCAGCACCCTGCCGAGTAAGCCCCGTGACTGCACGCCGCTTCCGATGAGTCTCGATTGGTTTTCGTCCAATTGCGTCACGTCCCCTGCCATCGTTCCCGGCCGTCGGAGAATTCGACGTCGCCACAAGTCTTTAGTGTACCGTGCGCACCATGTAATGGGCATAGGATGCCGGTTTTTGGCGTTATTTCATACTGTTAGACCCATTCCCGGACCTCGGCAAACAGCGCAAAAACCGGCATTCGGCGCACGGAGAATCAATCAGATACACGCTTTTTTCATACTGCATGAAGTACCAAAAACGACCCTGTCGATCGTCGGGAAACGCCCTCTCCAGCGCGCAGTCGTGAGAGCCAGAACTGCCCATTCAGGCCCAGGAGTCCTGGTTCTTGGGCAACGCGCCGGTCGGATCGTGGGCCTCGATTGCATCGGCTTGGCCCAAGAGCTCAGTGTATAGAACGAGGTTAATGCCTGCGGATAAGCGGGACGGAAACAGGATGCCCTTGGCGCCGGCGGCGATCGCTTCGTCGGCGAGCACCCAACTCGGCGGCTCGATGTGTTGATTGAACCAGAGCTCGCGCCAGTCGCAGAAAAGCTCTTCCCACAGCGGCGACCGCTGCGTTGCCTGGTATCCCTTCCGAAAAAACACGAGCGGCGCGACCGTCACGCGATCGCTGATCGGTGTCCCCGGCGGCAGCAGCGTCGAGACCTGCTGGTACTCCTTGATCGCGGTCTCGGTATCCAAGGCCAGATAGAGGGCCGCCACACCCGGGCGATTGGCTCGCCCTCCATGCTCCGCGGCGCCTGCCCCGCTGGTGGGCGCCATCGCCCACTTGGGCAAATGCATGCGGTAGGCGTCGATTCCCTCGATGGCGGTAGGATCATCCGGCGGCGCCCGCCTCGAGCGAGGCGACGTAACGCAGCACGTCCTCCGTGCCACCGACGCGCGCTCACGCGTGCGTGCGCGCCAGGTTGCGAGGTGAGCCTGCACGGTGCGCTCGGGTTGGCGGCGGCGATAACGCGCCGTGCGAGGCGACGCGCAGGGCGCACCGGCAGACATGACCATCCTGATCGGGGAATCGGGATGGATAACTGTGCATCTGTATAGTCCGTGGTGCGCCGAAGCAGTTCATGACGCGACGCACTGCGTAAGCGTCACGGCCCCGGAGAACTGCTTCGGCGTCCGCGATTGCGGCCATTCACACGTCGGCGCTATCAGCTCATCGCAAACGGCCAGACTGGTCGGCCCGGTCGCATCCGAATCGGCATGGGGATGGCGGCTTCGCATCCGACACTAGCCATTGACGGCTGTGGGCTCGCGATGACCGCTTCGGGTCGGACTGAGCCTTCCACCGCCCCAAGCGCAGGCACAGCGCCGATCGACATCCGATGGCGCTGCAACATGAAGTTCGAATATCGACCATACATTACAGATACCGCTTCTTGTAGAAATATTGGAGGCTTCAATTCTTTCAATTATTTCTCAAGACCTTACAACTAGTGCACCGTACACACCATGCACGGATCAAACGACCGCACGATATGCTGGACCGCTAGCGGCGCCTCTTCGCCATCACCGACCGGCGCGCCGACGAGGGCCTGTTCCAGCGCGCCGGGCACACCATCGCCGTCGCGGGGCGAGAAATTCCACGTCGTCGGCGCGACGATCTGATAGTTCCGGATGCGTCCGCCATGAACGTCGAGCCAGTGGCCCAGGGCGCCGCGGGCCGACTCCACGAGGCCAACGCCGCGCGCATCCGGCGGCGTCGCCACATGGTTGCAGAAGGGTTCCCCGATGCGTAGCGCCTGCACCCACTTCTCCATCTGCGGCACGACGACGGCCAGTTCCAGCAGGCGCGCGACGACCCGGCTGTGCACATTGCCGCCGGTTGCATGGACCAGCGCGCGCACCAGCGACTGTCCGTCCACCACCTGCCGCGCCAGCGCCCCGGTTTCGCACACGCGGCCGTTCCAGCGCGGCGCTTTGCACCAGGAATAGGCACCGGGCCTATCCAGATCGGGTAGCGTCATGCCCTCCGCCGGCCGCTGCACCGCCGGTTCGCCCGCCATCCAGGCATGGCTGAGGTCTTCGGCGATGGCGTCGGCATGGATCGCATGCAGCGCGCCATCCCACACGCCGGCGCGGAACAGTTTGCCTTCGGGCAGCGCGTAGTTGCCGTAGCTCAGGAAAACATCGCTCGCCCGACCGAGACGCTCCAGCGCCAGATCCTGTGCCAGATGGAGAAAGAAGCGGAAATCGCCGGCGTCGACCGGGCGCGCGTCCCGCCATGCTGTGAGCGCCGCTTCGGAATCCAATGCCGCCACCGCCTCGAGGCTGTCGCCGAACAGCACCGATTCGAGAAAGCCGCGAAACTGGCGCAGCAGCGCATACAAGCGGATTCTCTCCGATGCGCTGACCGGCCGGGACGAGCCGCCGGGTTGGATCGCCAGCGTGTGCGGCCACTTGCCCGCGAGAAAGCCCATCAGCTCCAGGAATGCCGCGCGCGCCGGCAGCACCTCCCGCGCGGCCTCGCCCTGAATCGCCTTGAAGCGCCGCTGCGCCTGCTCGAACCACGGGCGTTGGCGGTATGCGTCCTTGGCGAAATCGGGCATGAAGAACAGATAGAAGTGACTCAAGTGGTCGGCCAGGTTTTCGTTGGCAAGTATCAAAGCGGTCGCCAGCCGGCCGTTGGCTGGCTGGCCCACGCCGCTGGCGTCGGCCAATGCAGCAGCGGCGGCGCAAGACTGCGACACCGAGCAGATGCCGCAAATACGCGGCACGAACACAAGGGCATCGAGGGGGTCCTTGCCCAGCAGGATTTGTTCGAAGCCGCGAAACAACGGCGAGTTGGCATAGGCGGCCTGCACCACGCCATCCGCCACTTCGAGCGTGACCTCGAGATCGCCTTCGACGCGGTTGAAAGGGCCGACGACCAGGCGCGTCACTTAAGCCCCGTCTTGCGCAGCGCCGGCGCCACCACCGTGTGATCGGCGATGGCGTTTTCGCGCACGCGCCTGGGCGTTGCGGACTTCGACAGCGCAGCGAGTGCCACGAACCATGCCTTCGGCATGTCAGAAGGCAAGCCGATGGGAATGCCGGCGATTTTCGGTGTCTGCGCAAACGGATGGCCGGGATCCTCGAAGCCGGGCTCGGTGCAGCTGATGCAGGCGTAGCCGCCGCGCACACAGGAGCCGGCGCCGTTCCACAGCCGCGTGTTGCAGTCGGCGTGCGCCTGGGTGCCCTTGCAGCCCATGTTCTCCATCATGCAGCCCTGGTCGGAGGGCTTCTCGGCGCTGGCCTTGAATTCGTAGTACTCGTTGCGCGGGCAGCCGTGGTGGACCAGTTGATCGGCATAGAAGCGCGGCCGTCCGACCGCGTCGAGATCGGCCTCGCTCAGGCTGCCCAGCGCCAAGGCAAGCAGGGTATCGGTGATCCAACCGGGATGGGTGGGACAGCCGGCGACATTGATCACCGGCAGCCCGGCACCCGAACGGTAATTCGCTCCGAGCAAACCACCGCGGGCATCGCCGTCGTACTGCAGTCCGCAGGCACTGGTCGGATTGACGCCCGCCGCCGTGATGCCACCGAAGGCAGCGCAGGAGCCGATGGCCAGCGTGTAGCGCGCCCGCCGTGCAAGCGCCGCAACCCATTCGGTCATCGGCTTGCCGGTGCCGGAAAGGACATGGAAGCGTCCGGTGCCGTTCGGTCCGCGCAACAGCGCGCCCTCGATGCACAGCAGGTCGAGCGTCATCGTGCCCGAGGCACAATCTTCGAGTACGCGCAGGGCTTCCGGCGCCGTATGCTCCGAGAGGCTCGGGTGCCATTGCATGCGTATGCCCGCATCATCGAGCAGGCCGAACAGGTCGCGCGCATCGGAGCACAGCAGCGACATGCTGCAGCCGCCGCAGCCGCCCGATTGCAGCCAGACTAAGTTCATGCCGAAACCCTCTTTATCACCACCAAGGACACCAAGAACACCAAGAAACCCTTGAGAATCGGGCCCACGTCGTGCACATGTGCGCCAGTGGACCGGTACGCGCGCTTCTCTCGAACAAGCCCTTGGATCTCTTGGTGTTCTTGGTGTCCTTGGTGGTAAATCGCCTTTCCCAGGCTCATGTCTTCTCCAAGCCATAGCGCGCCAGCTTGCTGCGCAGGCCGACCCGCGACAGGCCCAGCTCCTGGGCAGCGCGCGTCTTGTTCCAGCGGTGGCGGATGAGTGCCTCCTTGAGCACGCGCGCCTCCAGCTGGTCCATGCGCTCCTTCAAGCCGCCGTCCAAACCGGCCAGCAGAGACAGGTCGCGTTCCTCATCCTCGCCAACGGCGGCCTGCAGCACGCGCGGACTCAGATACTCGGCGCCAAGTTTGCGGCCGTCGGCCAGCGCCAGCATGCGCAACACTTCGTTCTGCAGCTCGCGCACATTGCCTGGCCAACGATAGGCTGTCAGGCAGGCGAGCACCTCGGGGCTGAAGCCGTCCGCCTGTCGCCCCAGCGCCGTCATGGCGCGGGTCAGGACCTGCCGGGCGATGAGCGGCACGTCCATCGGCCGCTCGCGCAGCGGTGGTACGCGCACGGTGATCGTCGCCAGCCGGTAGTAAAGGTCTTCACGGAAGCGCCCGTCGCGCACGTCCTGTTCCAGATCGCGATTGGTGGCCGCGATCACGCGCACGTCCACCGAGAGCGAGCGCGAGCTGCCCACCGGACGGATCTCGCCCTCCTGCAGCGCGCGCAGCAGCTTGACCTGGAATGCCGGCGAGGTCTCGCCGATCTCGTCGAGGAATATGGTACCGCCGTCGGCCTGCTGGAACAGGCCGATGCGATCTTCGTAGGCGCCGGTGAAAGCACCGCGCTTGTGGCCGAACAGTTCGCTCTCCAGCAGGTCGTCGGGCATGGCGGCGCAGTTCTCCACGACGAAGGCGCGTTCGGCCCGGCCGCTGCAGTAGTGCAGCGCCCGCGCCAGGAGTTCCTTGCCGGTGCCCGACTCGCCGGTCAGCAGCACGGAGATGTCATAGGGAGCGATTCGGCGCAGCAGATCGCAGATGGCATTCATGGGACTGTCCGGCGCACGCACCAGCCGATCCATGCTGAACAGCTCGCGCGCCCGGTCGCGTTTGACCTCCACGCGCCTGCGCAGCGCCGGCTCGGCCGTGCGCAATTCGAGCGACAGGCGCTGGTTCTCGTTCTGCAGGCGATAGAGCTGCGCCGCGCTGCGCAGCGTCAGCAGCAGCTGCTCCGGCTGCCAGGGTTTGAGCAGATACTGGTAGATGCCGGCATCGTTGATGCCGGCGATAATGTCCTGCGAGTCGGTGTAACCGGAGATGATGATGCGCACGGCATCAGGCCAGTTGCTGCGCACTTGCTTGAGAAACTGCACGCCCGAGGTGCCGGGCATGCGCTGATCCGATAGAACGATCTGAATGAATTCGCGCTCCATGATCGCCTGTGCCTCGTCGGCGCCCGAGGCCGCGAACACTTCGAATTCCTCGTCCAGCGTGCGGCGCAGCGCTTCCTGGGAGCGCACCTCGTCGTCGACGATGAGGACTGTCGGCAGTTTCGTCTTGGTATCCATAGGCTATCAAGCAGCGTCGCGCAGGCTGGCGCTCCAGCCGATGTCGCGGTGTCGCGCGAGGTGGCGCGGCGTCCAGGAGTGCGGTGTCTTGTGCACGAAATGATAGCGTGCCACGTGGTAGCTGGGATCAAAGCCGTAGAAATTGCGCCGCATGTGCTCGAGTTCCTCGGCCCGGTAGGCGGCCAGAGGCTTCGACGCCTCGTCGGCGGCGCGCCGGGCGCGTTTGGCCGCGAGCTGATCGGCGAAATCCGCTGCGCCAGCGAGTGCCGCTGCGCGCCGCCCGACCTCCTCGCGGAAGCTGGCAACATCGGTCGCGAAGGCAGCGTCGATCATGCCCTGAGTCGCGGCCGCCGGTGCCGCCAGCGGCAGCCGGTTGGCCATGATGGCGCGGGCACGGTCCATGCCGATACGCCGCGGCAGCAGGTAGGTCCAGTACTCCGAGCCGTAAAGGTTGCCCATGTTCTTGTAGTGTGGATTGAGTGTGACGCCGGCACGGGCCCAGACGAGATCGGCCGCCAGCGCCAGAAAGCAGCCGCCCGCGCCGGCATTGCCCTGCAACGCGGCGACGGTGAGATGGGAGCCCGTTTCGATGATGGCGCGCGCCAGCTCGTCGATGGCGTTGATATTGCGCCACGATTCGTCGGCGGGACTTGCCGACGCTTCGATCATGTTCAGATGTATGCCGTTGGACCAGAAATCCTCGCCACCGAGCAGCACGATCACTTGGGTAGGCCGGCTGCGTGCATGCGTATAGGCCGCCAGCAGCCGGGCGCACTGTTCGCTGCTCATGGCGCCGTTGTAGAACTCAAAACGGAGAAAGCCGATGGCTGCCCCGCCCACACGACATTCCTCGTAGTGGATTTCGCGATAACTCGGTCCGCTGCATACCGCGTCGGGTGCGAGCGGCATTTCCGGTACGGCCGACGCCTCGGAGGCGAATGCAACCGTCGCCGGCAGTTTGAATGCCGGCGCCTCGCCGGCGGCGGTATGGGCGCGCTTTACGTGCCCGATCCAAAGCGCGCCGTCGCAGGTTGACCGGAGCAGGGCACCGTCGCGTTTGGCGATGATTTCCCCCGGCGTCTCGCCGCGCAGCTCGGCTTCCTCGTGGGCGTCGAATAGGTAGCAGGGCACGCCGAACAGGCTGTCGAGCACGCCAGGAAAACCGTCGGCGGCGCGGATCTTGCGCAGCACGACGGCCGTGTCGTCGCGCTGCCAGTCGATGGCGCGATGGGTCTGCTTCATGAGCGGTCGCAACCGCCCGCGCACGTCGCTGCCGGAGGGATCGAGCGGCCGGGGGCGGAAGGTTCCGGCGGCAAAGCGTTCGACGGCGGCCAGCACCGCGCGGGTCGCCGCCTCGGTCACTTCATTGCGGTAGAGACTGCTTTTCTTCACGCTGCGCATCGGAAAGGCTTCCGTCGCCCAAATGTCGCCGGCATCCATCTCGGCATTCGCCTGCAGCACCGTCACGCCCCACTCGCACTCGTCGTCCATGACCGCCCAATCGAGTGCCGAGGGCCCGCGGTCACCGACGATGCCCGGATGCACCACTAGACACGCGTGCTGCCGCCAGACGCTTTCCGGAATCGCCCGGCGCAGGTAAGGCGCGACGACGAGCTCGGGCCGGAACAATGCCACGGCCTCCTCGGCAACACTGTCGGCGATATCGAACTCCACCGACACCTCGTGGCCGCGCGCCTCCAGCTCCACGAACAGGCGCTGCGTAAGACTGTTGAAGCTGTGGGTCAGAAAAAGTATGCGCACGAAAAGCTTTCACCACAGAGGACGCTGAGGACACAGAGTAAGTACAAAATCGTAACGCCTTACCTCTGCGTCCTCTGTGTCCTCCGCGGTAAATTCCGTTGTCAACATATCCGAGGCAGTTGCTCCCCGGAGAGCCAGTCGACGATGCGCCGGCCGCCGAAGCGGGTTTTCATCTGCACGAAGTGGTGCGGATCCTCGATCACTTCGCCGACGATGGCGGCGTTGGCGCCCAGGGGATGGGCACGCATCGCCGCGAGCAGGCGTGGCGCGTCCGTCCGGGCGCAGATCGCCACCAGCTTGCCCTCGTTGGCGACATAGAGCGGATCCAGGCCGAGGAACTCGCAGGCGGCCTCCACCTGGGGATGCACCGGAAGATTCGACTCATCGAGCATCATGCCGACACGCGACTGCCGTGCGATCTCGTTGAGCGTCGTCGCCAGACCGCCGCGGGTGGGGTCGCGCAAGACGTGGATGTCGCGCACTTGCGCAAGCATCGCCGCCACGAGCCGGTGCAGGGCCGCGGTGTCGGAAACGATCTCGGTTTCGAAGCTCAGGTTCTCGCGCTTCGACATGATCGCCATGCCGTGATCGCCGATCGTACCGGACACCAAGACGGCATCACCGGGGCGCGCCCGATCGCCGGCGATGTCGACACCGTCGGGCACGACGCCGACGCCGGTGGTGGTGATGAACACGCCATCGCCCTTGCCGCTTTCCACCACCTTGGTGTCGCCGGTAACCACCGGCACCTCCGCCTCGCCGGCCACCCGCGCCATGGACTCGACGATGCACTTCAGGTCGGCCAGCGGAAATCCCTCCTCGATGATAAAGGACGAGGCAAGGTAGAGCGGTCGCGCCCCGGACATGGCCACGTCATTTATGGTGCCATGCACCGACAGGCAGCCGATGTCGCCGCCGGGAAAAAACAGGGGCGAGACGACGTGGCTGTCGGTGGCCATGACCATCCGGCCTGTCGTCACCGCGAAGCGCGCCTGGTCGTTCATCTGCCGCAGCCACTCGTTGTCGAAAGCGCGCAGGAACAGCTCGTCGATCAATTGCGCCATTGCGCGCCCGCCCGAGCCGTGGCTCATGTCCACGCGGCCGTGCTTGAAATCCAGCGGCCGGACATAGCCCTTCTTCACTTCGCCCATGGTGTCTGCCGACGAATGATTGTTTTCACCGCGGAGGACGCAGAGGATACGGAGGTGCGCAGAGGAATCCCGGTGTCTGTATTCCCTCTGCGTCCTCCGCGTCCTCTGCGGTGCATATCGTTATTCATCCGCCCTACGCCGCCGCCACGTCCACATCCTTGAACCGCCCGTAGCTGTAGTGGGCGGCGCAGGCGCCTTCCGAGGACACCATGCAGGAGCCGACCGGATTCTCTGGCGTGCACACCGTGCCGAACAGCTTGCAGTCCTGGGGCCGCTTGACGCCGCGCAGAATGGCGCCGCATTCGCACGCCTTGTTATCTTCCACCTTCCTGTAAGCGAGATCGAAGCGCGCCTCGGCATCGAAATCGCGATAGACCGATCGTATCTTGAGCGCGCTGTAGGGCACCTCTCCGAGGCCTCGCCACTCGAAGCTGCGGCGCAGCTCGAACACCTCGGACACCAGCGTCTGCGCCTTGACGTTGCCGTTGCGGGTGACCGCGCGCGTGAACTCGTTCTCCACCACGGCGCGCCCCTCGTTGATCTGGCGCACCAGCATCAGGATCGCCTGCATGACATCGAGCGGCTCGAAGCCGGCGATGACGACCGGTTTGCGGTACTCCTCGGCGAAAAACTCGTAGGGCCGCGAGCCGATGACCGTGGACACGTGCGCCGGGCCGATGAACCCGTCCAGCGGCACGGTGCCCAGACTGCGCACTTCCGGCGACTCCAGAATGGTGATGACGGCCGACGGTGTGAGCACGTGGTTGCACAGGACACTGAAGTTCTTCGCGCCTTGCGCCTGCGCCGCCTTGATCACGACCGCTGTCGGCGGCGTCGTGGTCTCGAAGCCGATGGCGAAGAACACCACCTCGCGGCCGGGCTGTTCGCCGGCGATCTTCAGCGCGTCGGCGGCGGAGTAGACCATGCGAATATCGCCGCCGCGCGCCTTGGCCTTCATCAGCGACAACTGGTTCGAGGCAGGAATGCGCAGTGTGTCGCCATAGGTGCACAGCGTGACGCTGCGATCGAGCGCCAGATGAATGGCCAGATCGATGCGCCCGATCGGCAGCACGCACACCGGGCAGCCGGGGCCGTGGATCATGCGCACGTTCGGCGGCAGCAGATCGCCGATGCCGTAGCGGGAGATGGCGTGGGTATGGCCGCCACAGAATTCCATGAAGCTGTAGCCGCCCAGGCGTGTCGCCTCGCGGTCGATGGCGGCAGCGATGTTGCGCGCCAGTGCACCGTCGCGGAATTCGTCGACGTACTTCATGCCGACGGTTCCTGCATGGTCGCGCCCAGCTCGGCGAACAGCGCCAGCGTCTTCTGTGCCTCCTCGGGATCGAGCCGGGTCAGGGCGAAACCGACGTGCACGATGACGTAGTCGCCGAGCTGCACACCGTCCACGAGCTGGAAAGAGATCTCCTTGCGCACGCCGCCCAGGTCCACCACGCCCATGTCATCGTCGCGCAGTTCAACCACTTTCGCCGGTATGGCCAGACACATGACAATGCCCTCAATCCAAGGTACGTTGCGCCACCCAGGCCTGGCCGAGGCTCAGGCCGCCGTCATTGGGCGGCAACTGCCGCGCTTCGAGCACGTCGATGCCCTGGGCGGCGAGCCGGCAGCGCAGGCTGCGCGACAGCAGGTGGTTGAGGAAGCAGCCGCCGCCAAGCGCCACGACGCCCATGTCGGCACGGCGTGCACCCTCGAGGACCCAGGCCTCCAGTGCCGCCGCCAGCGTGGCGTGGAACAGCGCCGCCCCGCGTGCGGCGTCGGACTCCGCCGCGAGCCGCGCTAACAGGGGCAGCAGATCGAGCGTGCCATCGGCGCCGAGCACAAACGCGTCGAGGTCCGGCGCGATCTCGCCATGCTTTTCCGCCAGCCCTTCGAGCAACATCGCCGCCTGGCCCTCGAAGGCCATCACCTCGCGCACGCCGAGCAGGCCCGCGGCTGCGTCGAACCAGCGGCCCATGCTCGATGTCGGCGGGCAGTTGATGCCACGCGCCAGCATCGTCGTCACGGTCGACGCTGCCGGCTGATGCGCGAAGCGCTCCCCGATCGCGTCACCCTGACCGAGCGCGTGCAAGGCCGCCGCCGCCATGCGCCACGGTTCCCGCGCCGCGCGGTCGCCGCCGGGCAGGGGCAGCTCGCGCAGATGACCCAGCCGTTGGCAGCGTACCCCGTCGACCCGCAGCAGTTCGCCGCCCCAGGCCGTGCCGTCGCTGCCGAGCCCAACGCCATCCAGGGCCAGACCGAGCACCGGTCCATCGTGACGGTGCTCGGCCAGCACGGCAGCGATATGGGCGTGATGATGCTGCACGGCGAGCGCCGGAACGCCGCGCCGCGCCCCCAGTTCGGCCGCCAACCGGCTGCTGTGGAAATCCGGGTGCAGGTCGTGGGCGATTAGTGCCGGCCGCACGTCCAGGATGCGTTCGAGGTGCGCCACCGTCTCGTCGAGGAAGGTGCAGGTGGTGGCGTTGTCCAGGTCACCGACATGCTGCGAGACGAAGGCTTCGTCGCCACGGGTCAGGCACACGGTGTTCTTGAACCAGCCGCCCAGGGCCAGCACCGACGGGCCGCTGCGGGCGAGCTTGATGGCACGCGGCGTGTAGCCGCGGGCGCGGCGGATGAATCCGTAGCGGGGGGTGCCCAGCGCCGCCCCGCCAGCGCCTGCCTCCTCGCTTCTCACCACCGAATCGTCGCAGCGCACGACGATGTCGCGGTCATGGAGCAGAAACGCGTCGGCAATCCCGGCTAGGCGCGCGAGCGCCTCGTCGTTGTCGCGCACCAGCGGTTCGCCGTTGGGATTGGCGCTGGTCATCACCAGCGCCAGCGATTGCGGCTGATCGAGCCAATCCAGTCCTGCCGGCCGGCCCGCTGCTTCATGAAATAACAGATACTGCAGCGGCGTGTAGGGCAGCATCGCACCCAGCCAGGCAATGCCCGGTGCGACACCCGGAAATGCCTCGTCCGTTCCGGCGCGTTTGCGCAGCAGCACGATGGGCCGCTCGCCACCGTCGAGGAGCACCCGTTCGTCGGCGCCGTAGTGCGCCCAGCACGCCGCCGAGACGCCGTTGGCAAACATCAGCGCAAAGGGTTTTTCCTCCCGCTGCTTGCGCGCGCGCAGGCGCGCCACCGCTCGCGCATCGGTAGCGTCGCAGGCAAGATGGAACCCGCCCAACCCCTTGATGGCGAGAATCTCGCCGCGGCGAAGGCGCGCCAGCACCTCGGCGATCGGGTCTTGCACTTCCAGCGGTGCGCCGGAGGCCTCGCGCAGTTCGAGCCGTGGACCGCAGTCCGGGCAGGCGTTGGGCTCGGCATGAAAGCGGCGATGGGCCGGATCGCGGTACTCCGATTCGCAGGCGGCGCACTGCACGAAGCCTGCCATGCTGGTCTGCGCGCGATCGTAGGGCAGGCTGCGCGTGATCGTGTAACGCGGACCGCAGTGGGTGCAATTGATGAAGGCGTAGCGCCAGCGTCGGTCGCCCGGGTCGAACAGCTCGGCGAGGCAGTCGCGGCATACGGCGCTGTCATGGCCGATGGCGGTGACGAGGCGGCCGGCGCCGCTTTCGAGAATATGGAATCCGGATTGTTCGAGGTACGGCGTACAGTCCTCGCGCTCGACGGCGTCCACCCGTGCCAAGGGCGGTGCGCAGACGGCAAGGCGCTCGACCAGTTGCGCGACGCGCGCCGCATCGCCCTCTGCCTCGATCGCCACGCCTTCGGCGTCGTTGCGCACCCAGCCACACAGCCCCAACTGCTGCGCCTCGCGATAGACAAATGGACGAAACCCTACGCCCTGCACCACGCCGCGCACGCGGATGTGGGCACGGACGACGGTCACGCTCGCATCGTGCGGACGGGACAGCGCCGAGGCCGCCATCGTCGAATCGTCCTAGCGCTTGAGCACGGCAAGCTGCGCTTCCAGCTCGGCCACCCGCGCCCGCAGCGCCTCGACATTGGCCTGCCGCCGGTCGCGCTGGGCGGCGACGCCGGCGTCGATCCACGCCAGCCATTCGTCGAGCCCTTCGCCGCTCACCGATGAGGTGCGGATCACGCGCAGTCCCGGGTTGATCCGTCGGGCATAGCCGATGGCACGGTCCACATCGAAGGACAGATGCGGCAGCAGATCGCTCTTGTTGAGCAGCATCAGACCAGCGGCGCGAAACATTTCGGGGTACTTGAGCGGCTTGTCCTCGCCTTCGGTCACGGACAGGATCACCACCTTGTGCGCCTCGCCGAGATCGAAGGCCGCCGGGCAGACCAGATTGCCGACGTTCTCGATCATCAGCACGCTGTCGTCGGCCACGGACAGTCGCTCCATGGCGTGCCCGACCATGTGCGCGTCCAGATGACAACCCTTGCCGGTGTTGATCTGGATCGCCCGCGCGCCCGTCGCGCGAATCCGCTCGGCATCGACGGAGGTCTGCTGATCGCCCTCGATGACGGCCAGGGGCATTTTGTCTTTCAATGCGGCGATGGTGCGCACCAGCAGCGTCGTCTTGCCCGAGCCGGGGCTGGAAACGAGGTTCAGCGCGAACACGCCGTGGTCGTCGAACCAGCGGCGGTTCTGTGCCGCGTAGCGATCGTTCTTGGCCAGGATGTCCTGCTCGATTTGTACCATGCGCGCCTGGGACATGCCCGGCGCATGGGCACCGGCCGGCCCGCCACCGAAGTCGAGGTGCTCGTGCCCATGCCCGTGCTCGTGCCCGCCCGGCCCATGACCGTGTCCGTGCTCGCCGTGGTGGTCATGGCCATGGCGGTGCCAGGTGCCGTCCGCGTGTCGGTGCCAGTGCTCGTGCCCATGGTCATGGCCGTGCTCGCCATCGTCGTGGCGGTGTTCATGGCTATGCACTGTGCCGTCGTCGTGGCGATGCTCGTGCGTGTGGTCCGACGGCGCGCCCTCGATCTTGGTTTCGCCGGCGCCGCATCCGCAGGTGGTACACATGTCTCATCTCCTCCAGTCGAAGCCGCGTGTCAGTCGACTTCCAGTTCCTTCACCCGCATTTCCGTGCCCGCCGTCACCTGCACCTGATAGCTGCCGCAGCGCGGACAGGCATCGTAAAGCGCGGCCATGGGCACGGTGTCGCTGCACTGCATGCACCAGGCGGTACCCGGCGTGTCCACGATGTCCAGCGCGGCGCCCTCGGCGATGCTGCCGCGCGTGACCGCATCGAAGCAAAAGCGCAGCGCGTCCGGTTCGACGCTGGACAGACGGCCGACTTCCAGACGCACCAGGCGCACTCGGGCAAAGCCCTGGTTGCGCGCGGCGTCTTCGACGATCTGCAGCACCCCCTCGGCGAGCGACATCTCATGCATGGCGCACGCTCACGGCATAGCCGACGCAGGGATCGAGCGCCAGGGCGAGGGCTTCGGCGCGCTGCCGTAGCGTTTCCAACGAGTCCGCGGCCACCTCGTTCAACTCCGCCACGTAAGCCCCGCGACGGTGGAAATTCCATTCCGTCGGCGCAACGATGATGTAGCGGTCGACCCGCGCCCCGACCAACCAGACGGCGTGGAGCAGCAGACCGCGCGCGGTTTCCACCGCCGCCAGGCCGGCGCCCGGCCCCAGGGGCGCGGCATCGAGCCAACGGCCCTCGATCAGCCGCTGCGGTGCGCGCAAGCCCTGGACGAGCTCGCTTAGCTCCACCGTTCGCGCCGCCACCCGGGCGGCAATGCGATGACCCGCCTGCAGCAACCTTGCCACCAGCGGCCTGACCCGCTGGCGCGCCACGGCACCGGTTTCGTGGGCTATCCCCGCCAGCGCCGGCCCGCGCACGAATGCATCATCAAGCCCGGCACCCATTTTCTCGCACATCGCGGCCGCCGTCATGGGTGGCAGCAGAGGCGCGGTCGCCTTGCCTGCATCATGGCGCCAGGCCGCGTGCAGCAATGCCTGAAGCAGCGCGCCGACGGATCCGGCAAGACCCTGCCCGTCGCCGCTCGCGAGCCACTCCGGATCCACCTGATCTAGCCGCACGGTGTCCAGACCTGCGAGCAGCTCTTTCGTCACGAAGCCGTCGAGCTCGCGGGCGAGTTGCTCCGCATTGCTCTCGGTGGCGGTCGCGAGCCGCTTGTGCCAAAGCGCGAAGCTGGCGCGCGCCGCCGGCAACCCCAGACGCTCCGGCCAGTCCACCATGAGGCGCCATAGGTGCTCCTGAAGCGCCTCGACGCCCACGCGCAGGGCGGATTTCTGGCGGGTGAAATGACCCCATTCCTCGCCGCGCGCAGCGGTAACCGCCATCGCCGCAGCCACGGCCTGCGCCCGGCCGCAGACGCTGAACAGGAGCGGCACGAGGTTGGCAGCGTCGGCAGCGGTTCTGCCTTCGAGTACGCGACGCGCCGCCAGCGGCCGGCTGGAGTCCACCAACACCGAGGCAACGCGCATACCGTCCCAGGCGACATCGAGCGCGATGCTGCCTTCGATATGCATGCTGGACGGTGCCATCATCGGGTGATCTCCCAGGTCCGCTCGGAACCATCGCAGTTGAGCAATCACTGCCCAACACTAAATCATCCTCGCTCCGAACGCTTCAAAAGTTCTTGATCTTATCGCTGGAAATCGCGCGCAGCCGCGCCGTGCGTGAACCCGCCCATCATCGCTCATCGGCAAACGCGCCGCGCAGGAAGGCGCGCCGGGTGAGTGGTGCCCCCTGCCGCTCGCCGCCGGCATTCGGCAGTTCCGCTCCTGCGACATCGCCGATTTCGAACAATGCCCGCCGCGCCGCCCGTGCCGTCAGCCGTACCGCCGTCTGGTCGGCGAATTCCAACACGGGCGAAAAGAGCGAGCAGCTTGCATAGGCGCCGAGGCGAGGATGATACCCGCCAACGAACTCGAAGACACCGGCGGGAAACCGCACCGCGCGCTTGTCTCCCGGCGCGAGCTCCGGACGATTGCCGCAGCCCGCCGGCAACAGCATGAGGTTGACACACCATGGCGTGATCAACACGCCCAGCCACTGATCCTGCCATACGCCGAAATCCACCGCCTCCACCTCGAGAGCGGCATTGAGCAAGGGAAGGCCGGCCATGCGCGTGCGCGCCAGCTCGGCAAACACGGCTTCGATCCGGCATGACGGGTCGGCCGGACGAGCGGCGGGAAGGCGTGCGTCAGTCATCGGCGACGACCATGAACCGGGATTTCTCGGCGCTGCAGTTCGGGCAGGTCCAGTGCGCCGGCAGCGCAGAAAACGGCGTGCCGGGCGGGACTTGCCATACGGGGTCGCCCAGTGCCGGATCGTAAAGCGTCCAGCATACGCCGCATTCCAGTCGCGTGGCGGCGTCGATCGTCTCGCGGTCGCCCAAGTAGGAACCCTCGAAGGTCATCATCGGCGCGTGCTTATTCGCGCATCCATTCGACCAGTTCGCGCAGACGGGCGGCGCTGTCCGGAAAGTCTTCGGGCGCCGCTAACGCCACTGCAGGAATACCGGTGACCTCGATGATGTCGAGGATGAGCGTGTCCATTGAGTTAAAGTACTGCACGCGCCAAATGCCGCGCAGCGCCGTGGCGGCGATGCGGCAGTTGCCGAAGCCGCGGGACAGGATGGTCACCGGCCCCTGGCCGAGATGCTGCGCCAGCGTCGCTAGGTCGTCGGGCGTGAGCGGTAGCAGAGTCAGATTGATGACGTGGGCCGCACCGGCATCGGTACGCTCGCGCAGTCGATGTTGCAGTTCGTGCAACAACGCCGGCGCGTTCATGGCACCTGCCGGCACCGGCTGCAGCTCAAAGCAGGACACGGTGCCACGACCGAGCGCCTCGCGCACGACGCCGGGCATGGGACCGGCCTCGAGGCAGTCATCGACCAGCCGACCGCGCTGGTCGTAGCCCTGCACCCGCCACAGGCCCGCGAACGCGCTTTCCTGGATGAGCCAGCGCTGCGCCGCAGCCGCCTCGCCCAAGGTGACGATGGCGCTGACATCGCCCTGACCCAGGCTTTCGTTGATAAGGCGCACCACCCGCGAGGCAACGTTGTCCAAGGACAGGCGCGCCTGGACCGGTTCGTCGCCGCCACGGGACATCGGCTCGATCAAACGTTCGATCAGCGCGGCGGCGGCAGCGAGATCGTGCGCGTCTGCTGCGCTCGGTACCTCGGGCATGCGAAAGGTGTCCATCGTCGGCAGCGACGGGTAGGTCAGCTGATCATCATGTCCCGGCTGCGAGCCCGGTCCGAGAGCGACAAGTGGCATTGCGAACGGTTTCATCGCCGGCTCCTCAATGGCAGTGAGCCGTGGCGGCGTCACCCGCCACGGCAATGCCGATACCCGGCGCCCGCCGCGTGGGCGCTGCCAGGATCCGCCCGAGCTCGCCCAGGTAGTCCGCCCAATCGAGCAGGCCTTCAATGACGTCAACATAAGCACCGGTGCGCAGAAACACCAGCGCTGGCCAGCGGCGCACGCCGTAGCGCGGGGCCACCTGTCGCGCGAGTTCCGCCGGCAACACCGCTGCCCGCAAGCGCTGCGGGCTGGACCGGACCAGCTCCGGCAGAATTACCGCCAAATCGAGGGTCTCGCGAACGCGCTGCGGGTCTTCGGCGAAAAAGAGCACGGCATCGCCCGGCGCTTCGACGAAAACGGCGAGGGTGTCGGCGGTGAGCAGCGGATAGCCATGGTCGTGGGTTAGACGCTGCAACAGGGGGTGGACTGCGGAAATGTCTTCGTTCATGGTTGACTCGCTCCGCGCAAGTGCTCGGGCAGTTGGGGCTCCCGTTCTATCAGGTCAGCGAACAGCACGTCGAGCACTGCCGTCTCGCCACGCAGGACCGCCTGCAAGGCATCCAGCGCCTGATCGATACACTGCGCCCGATCAGGTGTCAGGACTTCGCGCGCAACGCCGAGAAAGCTCAGTACCCAGGCACCGATCGGCTGCGGCCCGGTAAGGCTGAGATCGATCCGCCGCCGCTCACCGCGTCCCTCGCACCAGGCGACGTCACCCGCGCATTCGACCACCTGCATCGGAATGCCGACGCACATCAGCGACGCTCCAGGGTGACGGCCGACACATTGGCGAGAACGCGCGCATCGCCGATGCGGCAGGCGTCTTCGGCGCTGGGCCGACCGGCCTCGTAGGCCTCGATGGTGAGACCGGCCTCGACCGGTAGCGCGACGCGGTCGAGGTCAGCGATGCCGCGCGGCTCGAGCGCCACCCCCCAGTCCGCCAGTGCTTGCCTGGCAATCGCCAGCGCTTCCGGCAGCGTGGTCCGAACGGCCTCACTCAGGCTGCCGCCATAGTCCGAAACGTCCGCCGGCTGGACGCCGATGAGCAGCATGTCTTGCGGATGGCGGCCGGTGAGGTAGGCAAGGGAGAGCACTTCCTGGAAGCTCGACTGGTGCAGGCTCATCTTGCGTACGCCCAGGTAGGCGGGGATGTCCGCGTTGCGGACCAGCTTGAGCGTGCCCGGCGGCAGCGCGTAATCCACAGCGTCGAATACCATCATGCGCTGCGCCGCCTGCACATAGGGCAGGAGATAGAGCCCCTGGGTGCCGCCGTCCATGACAGTCACCTCTTCCGGCAGCACGAATGCACGGTTCAAAGCCTCTACAGCGCGCACGCCGAAGCCCTCATCGGCCCAGAGCAGATTACCGATTCCGAGTACGAGGATGGGGGGTTTGATTTCCATGGAAGCTTTCACGGCGGCAAATCGTCTGTGGTTCGAGATCAAGAAGCGTGCCACGGCATGCGGACCGCTGAATTCCCCGTCTGGCGCGGGTTTCCGGGCATGTCAATGCGCAGTGAAGCAAAGGACGCTTGCAAGAACGTTTCAGGGCCGGAAACACAATAACCGTGGGTAGAAAGTGGTCTATACACTTGGCAAGCTGGGCGGCCGGACGCTTTCCGACGCGGCGGAGACTGTGGGCAGACGACCCATCGGCGGGCAAAAAGACCCCTGCGGCGCAGAGCGTGCAGGCGCCGCAGGGGGGACACGACGACGGGGATGGGGGTCGTCAGTCCTTGAACATGCGCCAGCCGCTAACCATGGTGCTGATCAGGCTCTGGCGCGACATGATGTCTTCCCGCACTGCGGCGTAGATGTGGATGATGACGAAGATCAGCGTGACCCAAAGCCCCATGCGGTGCCAGCTATGCACCTGCATGCTGTTGCCGCCGACGGCGCTGATCACCCAGCCGAACAGCAAGTCCTGCCAGCTGCCCTTGCCGGCGCCCTCGCCGTAGAGGGCGAATCCGGTGCAGATCATGTACACCGCGCCGATGGTGAAGAACAGGAACATCATCAGTTGCGCCAAGGGGTTGTGGCCGATGTACTTCTTCGGTTCCCTGACCAGAAACAGGTACCACTTCAACTCGTGCAGCACTTCGCTCCACCAGCGCCGGTTGGTCACCGGCAGCAGGAAGATCTGCCGGGCGTGGTGATTGCCGACGATGGCCCAGTAGATGCGCCCGAGGAAGCTGATGGCGAAGATGTACGCCGCCGAGAAGTGGATGAACCGGATGTAGCCGAGCAGGAAATTGTCGCTCGCCTCGCCCGGCAGGCTCGGCAGGGGCTTGCCGATGAAATAGCCGGTCACGCCCAGCACGACGATGCACAGGGCATTGACCCAGTGCCACAGGCGCAGCGGCGCCTCGTAGACATAGACCGCGGGAACGCGCTTGCCCGGAACGTCCAGGACTTCGGTTTCGACATGCATGGTGGTCTCCCGATCAGCTCACCTTGACCGCCGCCATCTGCTGCCCGTCGGGGGCGATGACGTGGGTCGAACAAGCCAGACAAGGATCGAAGCTGTGAATGGTGCGGATGATCTCCAGGGGCTGGTCGGCCTTGGCGAGCGGCGTGTTCATGAGCGAGGCCTCGAAAGCGCCGATCTGCCCCTGGGCATCGCGCGGACTGCCGTTCCAGGTGGTCGGCACCACCGCCTGGTAGTTGTCGATCCTGCCGTCGCGGATCTTGATCCAGTGGCCCAAAGCACCCCGCGGCGCTTCGGTGAAGCCGGCGCCCTTGGCCTCCTTGGGCCAGGTCGCGGGTTCCCACTTGTCCACGTTGGCCGTGGCTAGATCGCCGGCCTTGATGTTGGCCAGCAGGCGGTCCTGGAAGTAGCGCATCTTGTGCGCCGCCCAGGAGGCTTCCAGGCCGCGCGCCGCGGTGCGCCCCAAAGTCGAGAACAGCGCCGTCAGCGGCAGGCCGAGGTCCTTCAGCACCTTGTCCACCGGCTCCTTGAACTCCGGATTCTTCTGTGCGTAGCCGATGATGTAGCGCGCCAGCGGACCCACCTCCATGGCATGGCCGCGCCAGCGCGGCGCCTTGATCCAGGAGTACTTGGCCGACTCGTCCAGCTCCTTGATGTCGGTCTTGGTGCCCTTGGCGTTCTTGCCCAGCAGGAAGTTGGGCTCGGTCACGCCGTCGAAGGGATGCAGGCCCTTGCTTTCGTCGGCGTACTTGTACCAGGAGTGGGTGACGAACTCCTGCACCTGTTCCGGGTCCTTCAGATCCACCTCGTGCACCTTGGTCAGGTCGCCGTTGATGATGGCGCCGCGGGGCAGCAGCAGGTTCTTGGCCGAGGGATCGTTGGCGCGGTCGGGGATGTCGCCGTAGGACAGCACGCTCTTCGACGACAGCCCGCCGCCGTACAGCCAGTCCTTGTAGAAGGAGGCGATCGCCAGCAGATCGGGAAGGTAGACCTGGTCGATGAAGGCGATGGTGTCGTCGATGATCTTCGACACCATGTTTAGCCGCTCCATGTTGATCGCGCCGACCGCGCCGACCTCGCTGACGTTGATGGCGCAGGGCACGCCGCCCACCAGCCAGTTCGGATGCGGGTTCTTGCCGCCGTAGACGGTGTGGATCTTGACGATTTCCTTCTGGAAATCCAGCGCCTCCAGGTAATGCGCCACCGCCATGAGGTTCGCCTCGGGCGGCAACTTGTAGGCGGGATTGCCCCAGTAGGCGTTGCTGAACGGTCCGAGCTGGCCCGACTCGACGAAGCGCTTGAGCCGGCTCTGCAGGTCGCGGAAGTAGCCGGGCGAGGACAGCGGCCAGGCAGAGATGGACTGGGCCAGCTCCGAGGTCTTTTTCGGATCGGCCTTGAGCGCCGAGACCACGTCCACCCAGTCCAGCGCATGCAGGTGGTAGAAGTGCACCAGGTGGTCGTGGGCCTGCAGGGTGAGCTGCATGATATTGCGGATGATGTTGGCGTTTTCCGGGATCTTGATCGCCAACGCGTCCTCCACCGCCCGCACGCTGGTCAATGCGTGGGTGCCGGTGCACACGCCGCAGATGCGCTCGGTAAACGCCCAGGCGTCGCGCGGATCGCGGCCCTTGAGGATGACCTCCAGACCGCGCCACATGGTGCCGGTGGACACGGCGTTTTGGATGACGTTGTCCTTGTCGAGATTCACCTCCACCCGCAGGTGGCCTTCGATGCGCGTGATCGGATCGACCACGACGCGCTTGCCCGAGTTGTCGAGCTTGAATCCCTGAGTTTCGTAGGCTCCCATGATCATTTCTCCGCGTTGTTCGTTTCCACGCCCTGCTTGAGGCCGGCGCGCTTGATGGCGCTGACCGCCGCGTGCGCCGCCACGGCGGCGCCGACGATGCCGGCCGCCGTGCCGCCCACCTTGTCGGCGTTGGCTTCGACACCGAACTGCTTGATGTCGGTGACGCGGTCGTAGAAGGTGCCCTTGTCCCAGAAGCCTTCCTCGGAACAGCCGATACAGCCATGCCCCGAGCCGATGGGGAAGGACACGCCCTCGTTCCAGCGCACGGTGGAACAGGCGTTGTAGGTGGTCGGTCCCTTGCAGCCCATCTTGTACAGGCAGTAGCCCTTGCGCGCGCCCTCGTCGTCCCAGGCCTCGACGAACTGGCCGGCGTCGAAGTGGGGGCGGCGATAGCATTTGTCATGGATGCGCTGGCCGTAGAACATCGCCGGCCGGCCCTGCCGATCGAGCGGCGGCAGGCGGTCGAAGGTCAGCATGTAGGTCACCACGCCGGTCATCACCTCTGGAATAGGCGGGCAGCCGGGCACCTTGACGATGGGCTTGCCGGTGATGACCTTGTCGATGGGCGTGGCGCGGGTCGGATTGGGTTTGGCCGCCTGCACGCAGCCCCAGGAGGCGCAGGCGCCCCAGGCGATCACCGCCTTGGCATCGGCGGCGACGCGCTTGAGCGTCTCGACGAAGGGCTTGCCGGCGTTGATGCAGTACATGCCATCCTCATTGAGCGGCGGGTTGCCCTCAACGGCCAGGATGTAGTTGCCCTTGTGCTTCTTGAGCAGTTCTTCCAGGGCCTCCTCGGCTTGGTGACCGGCGGCGGCCATCAGGGTGTGATGGAAGTCCAGCGACATCATCGACAGCACCACGTCCTTGGCCAGGGGGTGGGCCGAGCGGATGAAGGACTCGGAACAGCAGGTGCACTCCAGCCCCTCGAGCCAGACCACCGGCGTGCGCGGCTTGGTTTCCATGGCTTCGGCGATCCGGGGCACGACGGCCGGGCCGAGGCCAAGCGAGGAGGCCGTCAGGCTGCAGAACTTGAGGAAGCTGCGCCGGGTAACGCCCTGGCGCCGCATGACTTCGTAGAACGTTTCGACCATGTCTCCGACTCCTTGGTTGGGACGCTGCCACCGCGCCACCGGCGCGATAACGGGCTCAGGAACAAGAGTCGTGCCACGTTCAGATCTAAAATGAATAGGGATAAAGAATCAGCGCGTTGGCGCGAAAGAACGGCTGCCGTCACGGACGGCACGGCGGAAAGAGGAATTACGGAATGAGAAGCAACTTAGCAGTTGCGATTCCACGACTACAGGGGAATCGCGGAATCACAACGTGGGGATACGGCGTCACTGCCCCTTGCGGCGCACGAGGAAGGTCTTCAGCGCGTCTTCGCGGTAGGCGTACTCGACGCGACCCTTGCGCACCACGCCCATGACGAGCATGTTGCTGGTAATCGCTTCGTGGTCTTCCTTGGTGAAGGGTTTGTCATAGGTCGTGATGACGCCCGTTACCGGCCGATCGAGGGTTTCCAGGGCCGTCCTGACCTTCGCCGGTTCGACACTGTCTGCCTTGTACATGGCGTAAAACATGAGCAGCATGGCGTCGTAGCCCTGCGCGGCGGCCATGGGCGAGCTCATGAATGGCACGTTGTAGGTGCGGGTATAGCTGGCGATGAAGGAGTTGCGACGTTCGAAGCTCGCCTGCTCGATGAACGTCTGCACCATCGTCGTTCCCTCGGCGGCGCCTTCGCCCTTGTCCATGAAACTGCGCCAGGATAGCGTCCAACTTCCCATGAGCGGCACGTTCCAGCCCAGCTTCTCGCGGCTCTTGACCAGCACGGCCGCCTCGGAGGCAAGAGTGAAGCTGACCAGGGCATCCGCCTTTGCGGCGCGCGCTTGCTTCAGCTCTTCGGTGAGATCCTTGACGCCGATCGGGAAACGAAGCACGGCGACCGCCTGCATCCCGGCGGCGGCGAGCGCCTTCTCGAAATCGTTCTTGCCCGCCTCGCCGTAGCCGGTGGTGTCGGCAAACACGGCGATGCGCTGGTAGCCGCGCCGCACTGCGTCCGCAACCAGGAATGGCGCCTGCAACTCGTCGCGCGGAGAGATGCGGAAGATGTAATTTTCCGGCGCCGCCGGCGGAGCGAATTTCTTGGTCAATATCGTGCCGGTCGCCACCGGGATCAGCAGCGGCACTTTGGCATTCTGGTAAGTATCCAGCGCCGCCATGCCGACACCGGTGTTGCAGACACCGATGACGGCAGAGACCTTTTCCTTCGTGACCAGCTCTTCGGCCACCTTCTTGCCCATCTCCGGGTTTGCTTGGTCGTCCCGTTCCACTAATTCGATGCGGCGGCCATTCACGCCTCCGACAGCCCCATTGATCTCCTCGGCGGCCAGTCGCACCCCGTTGCGCACAGCGATGCCCATGTCGGCCGATCCGCCGCTGAACGGGCAGACGACGCCGATCTTCACGTTGTCGGCACCGGCGGCATTGGCAGCCAGCGCCATGAGTCCCACGGCGACGAGCCGCTTTGTTGCTGTCATCTTCTTCATGGTATTCCCCACCTTCGTCGAATCGCCCATCGGCCGCCTGGAACGGCGGCCCCGTCACCCGTGAGATATCGGCTGCCTCGGAGCGATCTTGAATGCAACGGCACGATGCCGAGCTGCCCTGCCTGGCAGGCGCTGATAGAATGCCGTCGTCTTTGTCCTGGAGTCCGTCATGACCCGTGCCCGCCGCCTCGCCGCAGCCGCTGTCTGCTCGATCGTTCCCGCATTCGCCGCCGCCCAGTCCAGACCCCCGGTCGCCCAGTTCTGGGCGGACGTCGCCACGAACAATGTGTCCATTCCCGGCATGAGCGAAATGGGGGATATGGGCATGCTCGGCGGTTTCTTCGGCGGCACCAAGATGGCCGGGGGCGCACCGGGCAAGTGGCTCGACACGGCGCTACATACCCGCAACAAGCCCGCTGGCACCCTGGGCACCCACGCCATTCCGCCGAACCTGAACATGGGCAGCAGCCTGCCGCTCGTGCCGGTTCAGGCCAGCCCGGGCGGCGAGCGCGGCCCACGCGAGGACGTGGATCTGGAAAAACCGAAAGGAAAGCTGCTGTTCTACTGGGGCTGCGGCGAGGCCGTGCGCCCCGGTCAGCCACGCGTGGTCGACTTCGCCAAGGCGGGGCCCGAGGAGTTTTCCAAGTTCATGGTCGGACGCTTCGCCCCCGACCGTGGTGCCAAGGCCGTGCCCGGCCGCTCGGTGTGGCCGAACGAACAGGAGCGCAAGCGCGTGCCCAACGACGGCTCGCTGATCGGCGACCACGCGGTCGCCGGCGAGGGCGTGCCGGCCGGTCTGCGTTTCGCCGTCGGTGCCGCCCACGATTTCATGCCCAAGGTGGACATGTCCGCCACAGGCGATGCCAAGGGCGCGGTGCCGGTGCAGTGGCAGCCAGTCGCCAATGCCTGTGCCTATTTCGTCACCGCGATGGGTGCGCGTGGCGAAGACGAAATGATCATGTGGAGTTCGAGCGAACAACCCGACCCGGGGTGGGGACTGATGGACTATCTGCCGCCCGCGCAGATCGAGAGCCTGCTGCGCGAGAAGGTGATACTGCAGCCGACGACGCAGAACTGCGTCATCCCCGCCGGGATTTTCGCCGGCGCCCAAGGCGCCATGGTGCGCATGATCGCCTACGGCTCGGAGTTAAACCTCGCCCATCCGCCGAGGCCGGCGGACCCCAAGGCTCCCTGGAACCCGGAATGGGCAGTGCGCGTGCGCGTGAAATCCACCGGCATGACCATGCTCGGTATGGAGGAGGGCGGACGCTCCGGCACTCGGCGCGCGGCGCGCGGCGAGCAGCCGGCCCAAGAGAAAGAAGAATCGTCGCCGGGCATATTGCCCACCCCTGGCAATATCCTGCGCGGTATTTTCGGCCGCTAGCCAGGCGCGGGTCAGCCGGGGATACGTCCGCGCAAGAAGGCTCGCTTGCTCGGAGATTGCGGGGCCGGCGAGGCATTCGCGACTCCGGGCGCGGCGGCAGCTGTGATCACAGCCGGGCTGAGCAGCGCGCGGCAGATCTCGCCGGCCGTAGCCTGAGCCGATTCGTGATCGGCAAACTGCGACATGGGGGAGAACATGGAGCAGTAAAGGTAATCGCCAAGCTCATCTTCCCAGCCGCCAAAGAACACGAACTCGCCGGCAGGAAAGCGCAGGCGCCGCTTGGCGCCAGTGGCCAGCGGCTGCCACGGCACACCGGCGGCGGGCAGCAGCATCAGATTCATGAACCACGGCGTTACCAGGACTCCCAACCAGCCGATGTCGCTGCAGGCGAAGCCCACCGCCTCGACGCGCAGCGCCGGATTGAGCAGCGGCATGTCGGCGACGTCCTCGGCAAGTATGCGCGAGAAGACCTTTTCGAGCACCGGCGAGGGATCACCTTCGTAGCCGCGGCGCGGCGCGTCGATAGGAACGCTCATCAGCCGGGTCCGCGCTTACGCCGCGGCGACCGCGGAGAACGATTCGCCGTCGTCGGCACTCAGCACTTGGCGCATCAGCGCCAGCGCTTCCCGCGCCCGATCCGCCTCCACGATTTCATAGGCGTAGCCGCCGGCCTGCAGAAGAACATAGTCGCCTGGCTTCACCTCGTCGTCGAGCAGCATTAGGTTGCAGGGGCGCATGACGCCGAAGCACTCCACCGTCGCCGTCAGACCGTCCCGCGAAACGATGCGCGAAGGAATCGCCAAGCACATGGTGTGCGGCTCAAGCGGTCGCGACGGCGACGCGCTCGCGCGGAGTTACGCCGAAGCGGCGCAGTTCGCCTCCGACCACGTCGAGCAACCGAGGCAAAACCGCTTCGACGGTGGGCGACAATTGCATCGCCATGTCCAGCGACGCCGGCTCGACGCCAATGATTACGGTCTCGCCGGGGCTCGCTTCCATCAATGACAACGCGGCGAGCACGTCGCACAGGCCCACCTGGTGCGGCGAGAGCTTGGTGGTGAAAAAGCGCGGCACGGCATCGCCTTCCAACCGGACGATGGTGCCCGGCGGTGCGCCGCTGGCCACCGCATCGATGATGAGGAGGCGATCGGCACCGGCCAGAACATCGAGCAGTTCCATACCGGACGTGCCGCCATCGATCAGCTCCACTTCCGGCGGCAGTTCGTAGCGCCGGGCGATTTCATCCACCGCGCGCACACCGACCCCTTCATCGGTATACAGCACGTTGCCCACACCCAGCACCACGATCCGCACGGGTCACCGCTCCTTTGTGTCCGCAAGCTTACTGGACCTGCACCTTCATCACTTCCCGGTTGTTGGTGTCCACCAGATGCACTGCGCACGCCAGGCACGGATCGAAGGAGTGCACCGTGCGCAGCACCTCCAGCGGTTTCTCCGGATCGGCGATGGGCGTGTTGAGCAGCGACTGTTCGTAGGGTCCGGGCGTGTCCTTCTCGTTACGCGGGGCGGCGTTCCACGTGGTCGGCACGACCGCCTGGTAGTTCTTGATCTTGCCGTTATCGACAACCACCCAATGGGACAGCATGCCCCGCGGCGCTTCGTGGAAGCCGAAACCCATCACTTCGCCCTTGGGAAAGCTCGGCGCGTTGAAGGTTTTTAGGTCCCCCTTGGCGAGATTCTCCATCAGCGCCTTCCATTGCTGGTCGAGGATGTCCACCTGCAGACCGCACATGACGGCGCGCGCCGCATGCCGCCCGATGGTGGAATGCAGCGCCGCCAGCGGCACGTCGAACTTGCCCACGGCCTTGACGGTGTCCGTGATGCGCGTCAGATGGGCAAGCGTCGGCTCATGCTTCGCCGCCACTGCGCAGACGACCCGCGACAGCGGCCCGACCTGCGCCGGCTCGCCGTAAAAACTGGGCGACTTGACCCAGGAGTACTTGCCGTCGTCCTTGAAGTCGGTGTACTCGGCGATGGTCTCGCCCTTGTAGGGGTGCAGCGCGCCGCTGCCGCCTTTGTACCAGGAGTGCTTGACCGATTCCTCGACGCCGTCGCGCATGTACTGGTCGCCGAACTTGGCAATGGGCTTGTACCCGGCCAGATCGCCCGCCTTCACGTAGCCGCCCGGCGTGGCGAACTGCGTGCCCTTGGTGTCGAGGGGATAGTCGGGTGCCGCCAGGTAGTTGAGGCAGCCGGCGCCGATCTTGGTCCACTCCGGATAGAACGCCGCTACGGCCGCCACGTCCACCATGTAGACGTTCTGCACGAAGTCGCGCAGCTCGTCGATCCAGCCCTTGACGGCAAGCAGGCGTTCCACCGACAGCACCGACTGGGAATCCACGGCTATGGCGTTCGACACGCCGCCGACGGCGACGTTTTGGATGTGCGGCGTCTTGGAGCCGAGAATGGACACCACCTTGTTTGCCTTGCGCTGGTATTCCAACGCCTGCAGGTAGTGGGCCACGGCGAGCAGGTTCACCTCCGGCGGTAGCTTCATCGCCGGGTGCCCCCAGTAGCCGTTGGTGAAGATGCCCAATTGCCCGGTGTTGACGAAAGAAGCCAGCTTCTCCTTGACCTTGCGCATCTCGTGCTTGCTGTTGCCGCTCCACGTGGACAGACTTTCTGCCAGCGCGCCCGCCTTGTCGGGATCGGCCTTCAGCGCCGAGACCACATCCACCCAGTCCAGGGCGGAGAGGTGATAAAAGTGCACGATCTCGTCGTGGATGGCGTGGGCGGCGATGATCATGTTGCGGATGTACTGGGCGTTAAGCGGTACCTCCATGTTGAGCGCGTTCTCTACGGCCCGTACCGACACGATGGCATGCACGGTGGTACACACGCCGCAAAAGCGTTGGGTGATCGCCCAGGCATCGCGCGGGTCGCGCCCCAGCAGGATCTGTTCGACACCGCGCCACATCTGGCCCGAGGCCCAGGCTTTGGTGACCTTGCCGCCGTCGATCTGGCAGTCGATGCGCAGATGCCCTTCGATGCGGGTGATCGGATCGATCGTGATGCGTTGAGCCATTTCCAACTCCTCCCTCTATTTCGCAGCGGCGCCTGCGCTCGCGTGGCCTTCCTGCGGCAGTACCGGCAGGGAGCGCACGAAAATGATGTAGGCCAGGATCTCGAAGGCGATCAGGCCGACGGTGACCATGATTTCCGAAAACGACGGGAAATAATGCCACCCCGCCCCCGTGTCGTAGCCGACCAGATAAGCGTTGATACGGTAGAAGAACCCGCCCAGGACCATGCACACGCCGGACACGAACAGCTTTTGCGGGTTGTTACGATTGGCCTTGTTCCACAACAGCACCAAGGGCAGAACATAGAACACGTTCTCCACCCAAAACATGAAACTCAGGAAACCCTGGGTGAAAGCCAGCCCCAGCGCGCCGCGCAGGATCAGGTCGCCGAAACGCAGCACAACGTAAATAATGAGGAAGACGTTCATCACCCCCGCCACTTTGGCCAGGATGTCCGTCTCCATCGGCCGCTTGAACCCCACGGAGGACAGGCAGGCCTCAAAGATGACCATGGCGTAGCCCATCATCAGCGCCGAGATCAGGAACAGCAGCGGCAGCAGCACCGTTTGCCAGAGCGGATTGACCTGCGGCCCGAACACCACCAGCAGCGATCCGAGCGACGACTGGTGCATGGTCGGCAGCAGTACGCCCAGACCGATGAAGAAGAACAGCGTCTTGTTCAGCTTGCGCCGCAGATCGCCCATGCCGAACTTTTCCAGGATTGCCGGCGTGAACTCGATCCACATGACCAGGATGTAGGCGGAAACGCACAGTGCCACCTCGAACATCACCGAGTTCACCTGGGCGTAGCGCGGCCAAAAGATGTGCCAGAAATTCCAGTAGCGCCCAAGATCAAAGATGACCGACATGCCTGCCAGTGTGTAACCGAACATCGAGGCGAGTAGCGCCGGACGCACCAGCGGATGGTACTGGCCCTTGTTGAATATGTAGACCAGAAGCGCCATGGCGAAGCCACCGCAGGCGAGTGCCGAGCCGATCACAACGTCATAGGCGATCCAGATGCCCCAGGGATAGCCGTCGTTGATGTTGGTCACGGAGCCGAGGCCGTAGAAGAAACGCTGCACCAGAAGAACAGCGGCGATCAGGCTGAGAACAGCAAGGATGATCGTCGTCGGCGTGACCAGCCGGCCGCCCAGCGGCGCCGGGACGGGATGGGCTGTGTGAGAAGCGACTGTACCGTTGGCCATGGCTCACTCCTCCCCGTTCTTCATGTTGCGCTTGGCGACGAACACCAGGCCGCCGAGAAACACCAAGGGCGCGATCATGCCGTGGTAGAGCGTGTGCTGCAGCGACTCCGACACCCGGGCTGGCGGCTCGTCCGGCAGGGCCGGTTTGTTTAGCTTCTCGAACGGCACGGCCGACAGATGCATGACCTGGGTGCCGCCGATTTCCTTCTCGCCATAAACGTGATCTACGTACGTGGCTACCTTGCCGACATAGGTATCGCCGGAGCCGAAGCGCCCGCGCGGGAATTCCGTTTCAGTGCCGGGCGGCAGCGACTTGCGCCGCGCGATCTCGGCCTTGATCTCCTTGACTGTGCCGAACAGCGTGGCGCCGGTTGGACACACCTCCGCACACGCCGCGTACTTGCCTTCGGCGAAGCGGTGCTTACAGAGCTGGCACTTGGAGATCTGCGGTAGCGCCTGATCGTAGGTAAAGCGCGGCACACCGAAGGGGCAGGCGGCAACGCAGTAGCGACAGCCGATGCAGGCGTCCTTGCTGTAGCTGACGATGCCATTGACCGGGTCCTTGGTCATGGCTGACACCGGACAGGCTGAGACGCAGGACGGATCCACGCAGTGGTAACAGGAGTACTTAGTGAAGGCAAAGCCGTCCTCGACGTTGCGCTGGTCCTTGTCGCCACCGACGTAGGCCTTGATGACGTTGAGCGTCTTACCCGAGATGTCCAGCGGCGCATCCCACACCGTGCTGCCTTCAATCTCGTTGAACTCCCACGGCATGTCGTTGACGGTCTTGCACGCGGTCATGCAGGCACGGCAGCCGATGCACAAGGTGCCGTCGAACAGCAATCCGACCGCCTCCGGCGGCATCTCCTTGTTGCCGCGCGCCTGCGCGGCGCCGGTGCAGGCGGCGGCCGCCGTTCCTGCGGCGGCCGCCTTGAGAAATTGGCGGCGTTCGGGATTCATGACTTCTTCTCCTGATCGCGCTGTTGTGCCGGATCGGCGGGCTGATTCTTACCGAGGTTGCGGGCAAGCATGGCGGTGCCGCCCGCCGCGGCGCCGGCAATGGCCGCCAGCGCGGCCGCGGCGGCGAAGGACACACCCTTTCCTTGCTCTTCCGCCGGCCGGGCGAAGTGCACCGGCGGCGTCACGGTCTTCAACTCCGCCAGCGCGTGGATCGGTTTGGCAAAGCCGATACCTTTTTCCGTGCAGCCGATGCATGGATGGCCCGTGGCCACCGGCCAACTGGCATTGCCGACGTCGCCGAACAGCACCGCCGGGCAGTTGGCGTAGGTTTCGGGGCCCTTGCAACCCAGTTTGTACAGACACCAGCCTTTGCGATGGCCCTCGTCGCCGAACTCCTTGGCAAAGCGGCCGGCATCGAAGTGCGCGCGGCGTTCGCAGTTTTCGTGGATCAGCCGGCCGTAGGCGAACCTCGGTCGGCCTTTGTCGTCGACTTCCGGTAGTTTGCCGAAGGTAAGGAAGTGCACCACTGTGGACAGGAAGTTGTACGGGTTGGGCGGGCAGCCGGGGATGGTGACCACCGGCTTGCCGAGCACCTCGGCCACACCCGAGGAGCCGGTCGGATTCGGCTTTGTGGACGGCATGCCGCCCCATGAGGCGCAGGAACCGATGGCGATCACGGCCGCGGCGTCGGCCGCGCATTCCTTGGTCAGTTCGACGGCGGTATGGCCGCCGACCTTGCAGTAGATGCCGTTGTCCTTGACCGGTATTGCTCCTTCGACCACAAGCACGTACTTGCCCTTGTTGGCCGCCATGGCACTCTTGCGTGCCGCCTCGGCCTGGTGGCCGGCAGCGGCGAAGAGCGTCTCGTGATAGTCGAGGGAGATGACATCCAGGATCAGCTTGTCGATCGTCGGATGCTCGGCGCGCAACATCGACTCAGAGCAGCCGGTGCACTCCTGGAAGTGCAGCCATATTACCGAGGGGCGCTTGGCCGCCTGCATGGCCTTTTCGATGGCAGCTTCGGCGCCGGCAGGCAGACCCATGGTGGTGGCCATGGTGGCGCAGAACTGCAGGAACTGGCGCCGCGACAACCCGAGCCTATCCTCGACCGGCATCTGGAGATCGTGCGTGCGGTCGAGCGCGTTCAGTTCATAAAGGTCCATGCGATTCCTCCCCAGATTGAGCATGCCCCCGGATCTACGCCGACGGCAGTTGCGGATCACCCCGCGTTTTTTCCGGCCAAAACGCACTGTCCGCTGGCCGGAGATACAAGTGACCTTTATCAAGATCCGTGCCGACACTGTCGCGCAAGAAATGCATGCCAGAACAGACCGTTAATAACATTGACGCCCGATGCTGCGATGCAGCATATCCCAAAGGATAGGGCGAACCGACAACTTACTTGCCAGTATGGGACTATGGTGTTGCCATATTGGGGGGAAGATCAGAACGATTCTTATTGTGACTCAATAGTTTGAGCCTAAAGAATCGCCGACGCGGGGCGGTCGAAATCCGGAAGCCCGCTTATCGGCTCAAGGTGCGGTTCGGTGTCCGATCACATGCGCGCGGGTGTTCGGCTCATGACAAGCTCCCGGCCGCACCGTCGCCCCTCACTGCAGCATGAACGTCTCGTACTCCAGTCGTGACAGGCGGCGATCGAGTAGATACAGACCAAACCCAAGGGTGACCAGCACCGCCAGCGCATAGCCGTAGCCGTAAAAGGGCGCGCCCAGGCGTAACGTAATCGCAGTGAGCACGATGTTGAGCAGGAGAAAAGTGCCGCACAGCCACAGGATGAGCTTGCGCTGGTCGAGGTAGAAAAAGACATTGAGCAGCGCCAGCAGCATCACCTGCAGGCTGGCGCCGATGGTCTGGATGTAGAGCAGCGGCAGGTACAACTCTGAGATATTGAGCGCATTGAGCACGGCCGGCCCGGTGACGAAGGCGAACAGCACGGCCAGGGTCTGGATCTTGGCGATCTCGGCCAGCCCCTGGCGGATGGAATAGACCATCTCGTCGCGCATGTCCTCGATGTACTGCAGCGAGCCGCCGCCGCGCACGGCGTCGTAGAAGCGCTCGTAGAATTCGACAAAGTCGGTTTCGATGCGCACCAGGAACATGGCCATGCCGGGGATGATGGACAGGTAAGCCATGAACACCGGCAGATCGTAGATGACCGAGGCGCGCAAGGGGCCGATGATCGCTTCGCTCGTGTCCGGAAAGTACCAGAACATGAACTTGTCCACCCAGATGCCCAAGTTATAGAGCACGCCGATGGCCATCAGGCTCGGATAGGCCAGCTCCTTGCGCGTGAAATCGAAGGCCATGGCGCGCGGCGGCGCGTAGTGATAGGCGGTAAGCAGCCACATGCCCACGAAGAGTACGAAGTGGCCGATGACGAAACCAAGCAGCAGCCCCTCCAACCCGAAGGGCCGCAGCGCCAGCGCCGCGATCACGGTGATGGCGTAGCCCAGGGCATAGAGCCCGACGATCGCCTTGTACAGTTTCAGTCCCGACAGGAAGATCGTCGCAACCCAGATGCAGCACATCAGCACGAATGCCGCCAGCATCAGCACGCGATAGGAAATAGACAGCGCCGGAAACAGAGCGAACAGACAGATCAGCCCGACGATACCGCTCGCCGCCGTAACAACGAGCAACAAACCGTTGAAGTTCGGCAGCACGACGTCGTTCTTCTTCTCGAACAGGCGGTCGGAGACGAAGCGCGTGAAGGCGAGCTGGACGACGCCGGTGAAGATCAGGCTGGTGGCGATGAGGTAGGTGACCGAAACCTGGAACTGGGTGACGAGAAAGGCCGGCACCACCACCGAGGCGCTGAGCAGACCGATCAACAGGATGCCGACGATGGACAGCACCCAGGGCCCCGAGCCGATCACCCCGGCATAGGCGTAGGCCTGGAACAGCCCGACCAGGCTGTCCTTCTTCAGTAGCTTGCGCAGCTCAAATCCGATGCCGGCCAAGTTGAAACCTCACGAGAAAGAACACTTACCGCAGAGGCGCAGAGACACAGAGGGAATCACAGAGAATTCATTTTCTTTCCTCTGTGCGATCCTCTGTGTCTCTGTGCCTCTGTGGTTCACGTATCACCATCTCCCAATGCATGCCGGTAAACCTCCCGGTAGCGCGCGAACATCAGCTCGTCGGTGTAGTAGGCCTCGACGCGCCGGATGGCCGCCTGCTGCGCCTCGTGCCAGCGCGCCGGATTCTTGAGCAATGCCAGCACCGCATCGGCCAGCCCTTGGGGATCGGCGATGCGCACCACGCCGCCGGCACTGCCCAGCGCCCGGTCTTCGCCGTCCTGGCCCTCGATCAGTTGCCGGCAAGAGCCGACATCGGTGCTCACCGCCGGCACGCCGGCGGCATAGCCCTCGAGGATGACCAGCGGCAGCGCTTCCGAAATGGAGCTGAGCACGACCACGCCAACCTTGGGCAGCAACTCGTCGATCTTCTGCATGCCGAGGAACTTCACCTTGTCCGTTAGGCCAAGACTCTCGGTCAGGTTGCGGCATTCCTCGGCGTAGATCGGGTCCTCTTCCGCCGGGCCGGCGATCCAGCCCTCGGCCTCCGGCATCAGGTTGACCACCCGTCGCATGGCACGGATGAAGGTTTTCACATCCTTGATCGGCACCACGCGCCCGATCAGGCAAGCCACCGGCGGAATCGTCTCCGGCCGGCGCTCTCGCAGGGGAGCGAGGCGCTTCAAGGCGATGCCGTTGGGAATGCTGCGCGTGCGCTCGGATGCCGCGCCATCGGCGATCTGCCGCAGCCGGTTGGCCTCGTATAGCGCGATGATCGGATCGGCGGCGTCGTAACACAGCCGGCCAAGCCATTCGAAGAAACGGATCCACATCTGGCGGAAGTAGGACAACTCGGTCGGATCCTTTTGGAACACGTTGCGGTTGTCGCGGATCCACTCGTTCTGAAACAGGTCGATCTTGCGTTCCTTGGTGTAGATGCCGTGCTCGGAGAGTATCAGGGGCAGGCCGCGCGCGCGGCGCAGCAACGCGCCGAGGAATCCGGCATACCCGGTGGAGATGGTATGGAAGGCGCGAACCGGGATCAGCTTGCCGGCGATCGCCGCCAGTTGCCACAGCGGCTGATGCATGATGCGCACGGTCCAGAAGTAGTCGACGAAGGAGGGATCGGCGCAGTACTTGCGATATCGGTCGGTGATGAAGTGCCACGCCTCCTCGCTGTGTAGGAACTGCTCCAGCGTCAGGCGACCGCCGGGCATCAGCTGCATGGCGATATCGCGAAACACGTCCAGGCCGGCCGCGGTCTGCGCCCGCGCCTTAAACACCTCGTGCAGCTCGGAGACGAGGCCGAAGGCGGTCGCATCGCCTGCCATCGGCCGGATTTCTTCGACCGCGCCCCAGTGCTCGTGCAGATAGTGGTTCTCCAGATGGACGACGTTGTCCGGCAGCGGATACTTCTGCTCGCCATAGTCGCTGCGACGACTGCCGAGAAACACCAGTGCAAAGCGGTATTCGGGAAAGGCGCGGATGATCTGATTGACCCAGCTCGACACGCCACCGCTGACGTAGGGAAACGTGCCCTCGAGCAGGAGCGCGATGTCGGCTTCGCCGGCGCTCGGCGCGTCGCTGTCGGGCGCACGCGCGCCCGGTGCCGCGTCGGCCCGGGCACTCACGAGCCGCTCCAGTAGCGAATCACCGGCAGCAGCCGCGGCAGCCCGCGCCAGTCGTGCAGGGCGGCCATCAGGCGGCGCACCTCCCGGTAGTCCCGCTGCTCGAATGCCAGCTGGGCAAGATAGGGAATGACGCGCGTCGCCGGGATACCTTGACCGAGCGCTTCCTGGTAGGCGTTGCGCGCCTCGCTGCTGGCGCCCTGCAGATGGAGCAGCCGGCCATGCAGCAAATGGAGCGCCGCGTCTTCGTGCGCTGCAAGCACCAGCCGGGTGTAGTGCAGCGACTGCTCGATGGCATGGCGCGCCAGGTCGCCCTGGACGAGATCCTGGTACACCAACTCCCAATACAGCTCCGCCAGGTGACGCGCCGCCTCAAGCCGCAACCCGTCGTCCCTGGCATGATTGAACCGCTGCAGCTCCTCGTGGATGCGCGCGTTAAGGCGCTTCTCCAGCGTCTCCAGCATGCCATAGGCAAGCAGGCGCAGATCTTCGGCCGGGTCGGCGAGCACGCTGCGCAGCAACGGGCTCGCCACCCGCCCGGGCAGGTTCTGCAGCGCCACCAGGGCGCGTAGCCGCAACCCGATCGGTGCCTGGGCATTGCCGAGAAAACCGCGCACGCCGATCTGATTGGACGTTGTCGGACGAGTACGCTCGTGGGGATCGAGTTCGGGCAGGTTAACCGTGCCGAACAGTGCCCGCGGCGCAAAGCGCGGCAAGATGGGCAGCAGGACGGTAGCCACGAGCACGCCGAGGAATCCCATAACCGGCAAAAAGAAGATCAGGCCGAAGATGAGCCCGACAACGCCCGTGCGCGGCCGCGAGAAGCGCGGCGGCAGAAGCGCATAGGCGAAGAAGGCGAGCAGCACGCTGGCGCAGCCGTGGGACATGAAATAGACGACCAGATCAAGGTCGCTGGTGCCGCCGAGCGTCAGCTGCGCCCAGGCGGCAAGCTCAAAGGCCAGCGCGGACAGTCCAAGCTTCGTCTGGGACATTGCACAGTGCCTTGACGCGCTGCAGGAGCGTCACGGGCTCCAGCTCGTCGATCAACAGGACGTGGCGCCCAACGCCGGCATCGTCCAGGCTCTGGTTGTATTGCTGCCTGATCCAGCCGTCGATGCGGGCAAGGTATCCTTCGGCACCCGCCGGTGATGCCAAAGGCATCAAGGTGAGCAGCGCCGCACGCGATGGATGCTCGATGCGCCAGGTGACGTCCAGAGAACGCTGCTGGCGCGCGATCCTCGCCGGCAGATCCTCCAACCCCGGCTGCGGCTGGAAAACCAGTGCGACGATCGCGCTCTGCACGCCCGACTCGTTGCGAATGCGCCACAGTCGTTGCAATTCGAAGGCAAAGGCCAGCGGACAGGCCGGATAGGCCGCCAGGATCGGCGCCGCCGTGGCGCGCGCATCCAGTCCATCGGAATAGTAGCCGAGCAGCAGGTTGAGCGTCTGCAGCATTTCGTCATGAAGCGCAAAGAAGGGGACGCGCTCCACAACGAGAATGCCGTGCTGTGCGCCCAGGCGCGTGGCCAGCGGCGCCGCGATCAGGTAACGCACCTCGCCCATTTGCTCCTCGCCGGTGGTCTGGATGTGGCTCAGGCGATTTTCCTCCAGTGCGAAGCGCACGAGCGGATCGTTGGCGTCGAACCGGAATTCCGAGCCGATGTGGGCCACGGCATGACCCAGCGGCTCGCCGTCGCGCACGACATACAGTGCGGCGCTCTCCAGCTGGCAGTACTGGGCGAGCAGCGGCAGCAATCGCTCGGCACCGGGCAGCGCCGCCTTGGCATCGTCCTCAGTCACAAGATTGCGCAGAGCGCTGAGCGCTTCGCGCATCGCCACCGGCCGAGCGATCATGTCCCGCTCCAGCCGGTCGTGGGAAAGCCGCAGCAGGTAATGCTGGTGGGTGAGATATTCGAGGCGCTGATCGAGGTAGAGCTGCATGGCCTCGGCGCGGCGTACGCGCGCCCGCCATATGCTGCTGAACTCGCCGCAAACCATGGTGACGATCAGCCCGCCGAGAAAGAACAGCTTCGGAAAATCGCTGCGGCCGAACCCCGCCTGCTGAAGGCCGTACCAGGCCAGCAGCAGGAGCAGGGCGGCAAACAGGCCGGAGAAGGGGCCGTAGCGCAGGGCGAGAATTACGGGTGCCAGCCAGGACCAAGGGAAGGAGCCGCGCGCCCAGAGCGGGTCGAGCGGATTAAGCCAGATGCCGATGCCGATCATCAGCAAAGGCAGGAACAGCGACTCCGCGGCCGCGGTCGGGTTCGCCGAGAGGGGGGCGATTAGACGCGCAAGCCGCATGGAGCTCAGGAACTGGCGGCAGGCAACGGTTGCAGGAGATCACGAATCAGCTTCTGTGCCACCGCAGCCAGACCCTCGCGGGCCCAGCCGGTCTTGCCACCGACGGCGCTCCATACGACCGAACCGCTGCCCACATCCACCACTTGCAGCATGATGCCCACCGCCGGCTCGCCATCCACGCCCACCTTGTAGCGCCATTCGTCCACCGCGCCGACGACGGCGTAGCGAGCACCCTGCTCGCGCGCCCAGCCCAGCGCCTGCTCCTGGGCGCGGTTCGCCCCGGTTTCGAACAGGCTGTCCTGCGCCAGACTTGCCGGATAACGCGTCAAGTTGATGCCCCTGCCGCGCAGCAGCGACTCGGTAATCGCCTCGGCACGATTGCCCGCGAGCGGCGTCTCCGTATTGTTGGCGAAGGGCAACAGCACCCAGCGCGCCTTGATGTCCAGCGCCACCGCGGGCGCCTTGCTGTCCACCACCGAGCAGCCGGCGAGAACCGCGGCGACCAGAGCCAGGCCGACGACGATGATGCGTGAGAATCGGTTGCGCATTGCCATCCCCCTTTCAAGACCTCGATTCTAAAAGAACAGCCGGTAACTCAGGACCCATTGGCGCGTACGGTCGAAACTGGCGCTGCCACCTTTGTCTAGCTGCCAGCCCACCTGAAAGTGATCGTTACCCAATATGCTGCCGGCAATGCCGAGCAGTGTCCCATAGCCCGCGCCGGTGACGCTGTTGTGGGTCAGCGAGACGCTGGCGAAGGGACGTACGGCGCGCGTGTAGTCGCGCTGCAGCCGGGTGTTGGTGGACAGACGCACGCCGTACAGATTGAAGTTCGACGGCAGCAGATTTCGCACGGCGGCATCGACGGCCTGTAGATCTTCGGCGCTGGGAGCCGGCTGCGCGAGCAGTGCCTGCGTGGACCGCGGAAGCAGAGCACGATAGCGGGCGAAGCCGGCATCGGCACCGAGGTCGGCGCGCGCGTCGAAACGAAAGCGGCTGGCGAACAACGACGCCTCCAGGTCGCGCAGCTCGAGACGAAAGGCGTGGGCGTACTCGACCTCCCACTGGCTGCCCCGGCCCACCGACGTGCCGTTCTGCAGCGCGTAGTCGAAGCGCGACCATTGCCCCGACAGCCGGTCGTAACGCGACAGGCGGTACTGCAACGCGAGGCTCAGCCCATCGCGCATGCCCGCCACGCGCAAGGCAGCGCTTTCCGGCGCCGGCATGCGCAACCCGAGCGTGGCGGTCAGGCTCATCCGGCGCGACAGCTCCTGCTCGCGCAGGAGCTCCAGCGGCCGATAGCGATCGAAAGACTGCCGCCGTCCGGTGGTAAGCCGCGTTTCGCCCTCGTTGTGGCGCAGGCGCAAGCTCGCCAGGGCGACGCTTTCCGTGCCGGGCACGTTGGCAATCGTTTCCTCGTCGCGACTCGTACCCCCAATGCGCCCCCAATGCAGTCCGAGGCGCACGTGCGGCGTCAGTCGCACTTCGGCCTGCACCGAGCGCTCCGATTCGTCGAGAACGCCGATCGCGCGTCGCGCCAGCGTGAAGCCGGCCCAATGCGCCTGGTCGAGCAGGGCGTCGGCGAGCTGAAAGTGGGTTTCGTCGTCGCGCGGTTGAACCGTCTGCGACTCGAAGGCGTAGCTCGCCGCAAGCGGCACGTCGCCCGCGCGCCGCGCGGCATTGACGCGGTCGTAGCGTGGCAACCGGTCGGCATGGCGCTCGAGCAGCGCGCCGATCTCTGCCACGTCGTCCAGGGCAAGCGCGGCGCTGATCTCGGCCCATAGCGGCCGTGCCATGTTGCGGGCATACTGCTGCCAGAGGAAACCGCGCTCGGCGGCGTGCTCGCCGAGGTTCTGCCACCAGGCGAGCACCAACTCGCGGCTGGCCGGGGCAAGCGCCTGCAGTTCCTGGAAGTCGGCGCGCAGCAGTTCGCGCAGCGCCGCCAGAGACGGATCGCCCGGCTGCTGGGATAGGGCGAGCCGCGTGCGGGCAACGCGCTGTGCCGAAGCCAGGGCCCGCGCACCCTGTTCGTAACCGTCCGTAGCCTGTTCGAGACGCTGCCAGGCGCGCTCGCGCCACAGTTGCTGACGCAGCCGCCAGGCGCGATCCACTTCGGCGTTCTGTTCCAGCGCATCGGCGTAGTTCATGAGCCAGAGAAAGTCGTGGCGGCGCTGCGCCACTTGCGGCGTCAGGTAACGCAGCGCCAGCGCCGGCTGGCTGAGCGCCTGGTGGGCGCCTGCCAGCGCCCCGTGCAAGGCAGGATCGCTGCGCCAGCGGCTCTCGTGGCGCGCCAACAGGGTCCGGAGGCCGACACTATCGTTGCTGTCCACCAGCAGCCAGATGAGCGTTTCGCGCAGCAACGTCGATTCGGGCTGAAGCGCCAGGGCCTGCTCAAGGTCGCGCTGGGCCAGCCGCGGCCTGCCCAGCGCCAGATGATACTGGGCGCGCAGACGAAGGAACTCCACGTCATTCTCCAGCGCCGCCAGCTGCCCGGCATCGAGCGCATCGAAGAGCCGCGCCACGTCGCGCCACTGCTCCTGGCCCGCAAGCAGGTAGAGCGCCGTCATGAGCACTGCCGGTCGCCCGAAGCGCCGCCACGCCTGCTCGGCGAGCCGCGCCGCGCGCTGCGGCTGCGCTTCGCGCACGAGGGCGATGAGGGCATCGTAGTCGCCCTCCTCGAGCACGTTCCGCTCCAGCAGCCGGTCATAAGCCGCGACGGCCGCGTCATCCTCCTGCAGGCCTTGGGCGAGCCGCGCGTAGAGCCGCCAAAAATCGCCGTCGCCAGCCGTGGCGCCATCCCGAGCCCGATCCAGCACGGCGAACGCCTCGCGCGTGCGTCCGTGCACCAAGAGAAGCGTCGCCAGGTGCATGGAGCGCACCGGGCTTGCGCCTTGCTCGCGGATGAGCTGCTGCAGCAACGCGATCGCCCATTCGTCGTCGCCGGCGCGCTCGGCCAATGCCGCCATGTCCGGCAGCAGGGCGGGTGCGTGCGCGGCGTAGGGCTGCAGAAAATCGAGTGCCTGACGCGGTTCGCCCAGCCGCTCATACAGGGCGACGATCTCCTTGACCAGAGCGAGGTCACCCGGGCTGCGCTTGAGTTTGCGCTGCAGGGCCGGCAGCAGCGCCTCGTCGTCGAACAGCCCCGGGGCGAGCCGCAGCACATGGCCCCACGCCTCGTCGTTGTCGCGCCGCCGGGCGATGACCAGCCAATTGTCCAACGCCACCTTCGGCCGGGCGGTCCATTCCGCGACCTTGGCCAGCCGCTCGCGCCATTCCAGGTTGTCCGGCACCTGACGTACGGCCGAGGCGGCCACACGGAAAGCATCCTCGGGCTTGCGGTTTTGCAGAAACACGTCGTAGCCCAGGGCGTAGATCTTCTCGTCGAAAGGCAACTGCGGCCCGGGCGGCTCGGCGGCGGTAGCGCCGTAGGCAACGCGACGCACAATCACCCCGTCCCGGGCCGGATGCGTGACGGCGGCGAGCACGCGCTGCCACTGCTCGGTCATGGACAGGCGCAGCAGCGCGCGCATGTACTTGTCGGCCAGATCGATGCGGCCGGCAGCACGTGCGAGGCCGACCAGGAATAGCAGCGTCTCGCGGTCGTCGCGCAATTCCTTCAGCTCCGCCTCCGCCAGCGCCAGGGCTTCGCGGTTGCGATCGCCGCTCTGCAGCGCGCGCATGGCGAGCAGGAAGTATTCGCGCTTCTTGGCCAGCGTGCCGGCGCGATCGCGTTCGGCCAGGTAGATGAGCGCGGCGCCGCGATAATCGCGCTCGCCCAAGGCCGCCTGGGCCATCTCGAGCGGGCCGCCCTTGCCCGACTGACGCATTCCTTCCGGCAGCGCGGCGTAGCTGCGCAGCGCCAGCTCCCGCTCGTCATAGGCAAGGGCCTTGTCCGCCAGCTCGCGCTTGATGGATGGCGGCAGCGGCTCGCGTCCCAACGCGCGCAGCTCCTGGCGCAGGCCTGCGACCATGCGCACCCGCTCCGGCGCACCGGCCGGCAAGCGCAGCATCTCCCGTTCGCGAATCTGCCACAACAGCCACAAACCGTCACCGCGCACCTCAGAATCCGCGGCCGCGACGACCGGCTGCAGCGTGTCGCGCGCCGCGGCCAGATCGCCCGCGGAGAGCTGCCGCCGCGCCAGCACGAGTCGCAGTTCCGGGTTCTGCGGATCGGTGCGCAGCAAATTGTGCAGATAGCTCAAGGTGAGCGGGTCGTCGCGGTTGGTGGCGATAATCCGCTCCACCAGTGCCTTGAAGGGGAAGATCAGCGCCAGCACCACCAGCAGCAGCGCCGCCGTGAGCATGATCAGCCACGGCGCGATCAGCCGCGGCCGCTCAAGCGTCGCGGCATCTAACTTGGAACGCTGCAGCAGCATGGCGCAACTGGAAGTGGTCAAGGCCGCGCTCGGTCTTGCGCGGCGCAAGCGGCTTGCCGTCGCTGCTGACGCGGCAGCCGCCGACATTGGCCAGCGTCAGTTCCAGGGGCATATGGCCTTTGAGGGCGAAATCGATTTGTCCGCCACGTGCCTGCCAAGAGGCCAAACGGGCATTGGTATTGGCCAGGTAGGGCGTCGTCACACCAACTTTGCTCAGGCGCAGACGGGCCGCGCCGTCGGCGAGATGCACATAGTTGCCCTCCGGGCCCGGCGCGTGTCCAGCCACGTCACGGGAACCCGCCAAATCGGGCACCCCCAGCTCCCCTGGCACCCGCAGCGTGCGCAGATTCCCGTCGCCGCGTATCAGCCAGGCATCACCGGCGCGGGCGATGACCATGCGATTGAAGTCGAGCACCTTGCGGATGAACTCCGAGGCATGCACGGCGTGAATCGGCTGTGCCAGCGCCCAGCCGTAGACCTTGTGTAAGGCGCGGAGGCCGGCGCGCTTGCTGGCCGAGTAGGTGTGGTAGTAGATGTTGATCGGTTTCAGCCGCCGCGGCTTATCGGTCATCTCGAAGGTCTCGATGACACGCTCGAAGCCATAGAAGGGACCGCGCCAGTCATTGGTGTAGACGTTCTCGTTGATGATCGGCGCATAGACCTGAAACAGCTCGCCCCTGTGTACCCCGAGGGGAAAGACCGTGGTCAGGCTGGGGTGGCTGCGTGTGATGGCGGTGCTGCCGCCGTTCATATTGAGCAATCCTGCCTCCTGGGCGATTCTCAGCGACGTCTTGCCGGGGCGCGCATCGCCGCTCCAGAGTATGATGCCGGCCTTCTTGCCCCGTGGCGCAAGCTCGCGATTGATGTAGTCCGCCGAGCCGGCGATCTCCCGCCGCACATCGATCTCGTAGCCCGGAACCTTCAAGGCGAAATAGGCTTCGGGACTGTCGGGATTTGCGTTCGCCTCGGCTTGAGCCCAATCGAACGGATGGGAGTAGGTGTGACTGGCGATTTCCACGTGTGGCAGTGCGAACATCTTGCGCGCAATCGCTTCCAGCTTCGGGCTGATATCCTTGTAGATGCCAGCCTCCCCCACCTCCGCCTCGATCACCGACATGGTCGTCGGGACACGGTACTTCTCCAGAACGTCGCGCAGCAGTACCTCGGAAGCGAAAGGTGACCCGGCCACCTCGGCCCGTGAAGCGAAGCCGTCGCCATCAATATGCACCAGAAGCAGCCGCCGGCCATTCTCCGTGGTGGTATCCGGAACTGGCATCGGCGGCAGGCGCAGCGCCTGAACAAGGAAGGCGAAGGGATCGACGATCCAGCGGTCCTGGTCCAGTCCCGTGACCGTGGCCGCAGCATAGGGATCGAGAACGAAGCCACCCCAACGCGTGATCGCTGCGACGTCGAATCGGTTGTCGCGGGAGTCCGCGAGCTGCAACAGCACTTTGCCCGCTGCGCCGGATGCCAGGCGCAGGGCGCTGGCGGCACGTCGGTCCGGCTCGGGCGACGCTTCGAATCCCATCATGGTATCGCGCCGGGCGAGGACCAGCCTTCCCACCGGCGGAGCGGTCGCAGCAACCAGATCGAATTGCGTTGCCGTCGCTCCGTCCATGCCAAAGCCGAACTGGCCCAGCACCGCAAGCCGCATGCCGGCGGCAATCTGCTGGCGCAGCCATGCGCCCACTACGCTCGCACGGCTTTTTTCAATATTGCCGGTGAACCACGTGACGACGCCGGCGTAGCGCCCCGCCAGCACATGCACTGGTAGCGGCTGCTGCACGTCCACGTACTCCGGTACGTAGCCCAGATGCTGCAGCGGCATGGCGATGAAGCGATGGGCAGGCATCTCGATCAGGGGCAGGCGCTCGCGGCCATCGTAGAGCACCATCACCCTGCGCGGCATGACTTCCACGGTGCCGATGCCGAGCGACTCCAGCGCACCGTCGCTGACCCACGGCGTGAAGCCCAGCGCGCGGATACGCGCTGCCGTTTCGCGCGCCAGCTCGCGGTCGGCTGGTGCGACGTAGTCGATGGCGAGCACCGGCAACCCGTGGACCTCGCGCGCAGTCCTGAGCTGCTCGAGCAGCCAGGCGCGATCGGCCTCACTGACTTCGACATAGCGCTTGGCGCGGGCATCCCAGCCGCGGAACAGGGATTCCGCCGCCACCGCCATCAGCTCGCCCTTGATCATAGGCAGGAGCTCGAAACCGCGGTTAGCAATCAGCCGGATGCCCGGGAAGCGGTTGCGCAGCGTGCGCACGAGCGCGACCAGGCCGCGTTGCTGCGCGGCTGCGTCGGCCTTGTCGCCGGCCAGGCGGTACGAATCCAGGGTGTCGAGAAACAGACCGCGATAGCCAGCCTGCCACAGGGGCGCGACGACCTTCTCGGCGAAGAAGGCCGGCCAGCCGGGCTGTGCCTGGTCAACGACGACTGCGCCCCAAGCTTCATTGACCGCCAGGCGCCAGCTCTCGGGCAAATCCTGGAAGTAGGGGCGCGACGGATTCACCTCGCCGACGCTGACGTAGGCGAACAGCTCGCTGTGCGGTGTGCGGAAGGACACCGGATCGTGGCCATGCCCCGGCTCCACCACGGCGATGTCGAAGGCATGCAGTTCGTCCAGTGGCGCGTTGCGGCCGTAGAACAGCGCAATGCTCGGGAGTTCGGCAGCGCCGGCGATGGCGCAAAGGAAGAAGGTCAGGACCGCCAGCCAGCGCCGGTCGGTCATCCGCGGCGCTCCGACGCCCAAAGCCGCGCCAGGCCATCGTGCAGACTCGTGAACGCTGCCACACCCAGTTCGGCGCGCAGTCTGGAGTTGTCCGCCGCGGAGTCGCGAATATCGCCCATACGCGCCTCGCCGTGGCTGACCTGGGGCGTCACGCCAGCCACCGCGGCCAGGGTTTCGATCAACTGCAGCAACGTCACGGTGCGCCCCGTCGCCACGTTGCACACGCCTTCAGCGCGTCCTTGCAGGGCGGCGACGTTGGCCCGGGCGACGTCGCCGACATAGATGAAGTCGCGCGTCTGCAAGCCGTCGCCGAACACGGTCAGGGGCTGGTCCAGGCCCAGCCGGCGGGCGAAGATGCTGATGACCCCGGAGTAGGGTGAACTCGGATCCTGGCGCGGGCCGAAGACATTGAAATAGCGCAGTCCGAGGGCCGACATGCCGTACAGCTCGCGGTACAAACGGCCGTACTGGTCGTTGATCGCCTTCTCCAGGCCGTAGGGCGAGATGGGCGCGGTGGGCGAGCTCTCGTCCAGGGGCAGTTTCGCCGGCACACCATACACGGCAGCGCTGGAGGCATAGATGAAGCGCTGCACCTGGCGCCTGCGCGCGCCATCCAGCACGTTGAGAAAGCCGCCGATGTTGGTGGCGGCGGAATCGACGGGTTCCTCCACCGACGCCACGACCGACACTTGGGCGGCAAGATGCAGGACATGGGTGATGCCCTGCAGGGCGGCGTCCACCGCCGCACGGTCGCGAATGTCGCCGGAAACGATCTCCAATGCCGGATGGGCATTCAGGTTTTCGCGGCGTCCGGACGAGAAGTTGTCCAGCACGCGCACCCGCGCGCCCGATTCGAGCAGGCGGTCGACGCTGTGGGAGCCGATGAAGCCGGCACCGCCGGTGACCAGGACATGCATGGTGGGGCTCATTTGTTTTTATGGCAGGATTATAACGCGCCAGAAGCGACGGCTACGCGATCGGCGTATCGCGCGACGACGGCCCACTAGGGCAGTTGCGCCAGCCAGATCACGGCAGCGTAGCGCAATCCCTTGCCAAGCGCCATCCACAGCGCGCAGGCCAGCCAATGGAGCCGCAGCCAACCCGCCGCCACACACAGAGCGTCGCCGACGACAGGTGTCCAGGCGAACAGAAGCGCCGCGCTGCCATGGCGTCTGACGACGCCCAATCTGGCGGGCAGTTCCCGCCGCGGCAGTAAGCGCGCCAGGGCATAGGTGCTCATGCCGCCCAAGGTATTGCCGAGCGTCGCCAGTAGCACGGCGGCAGCGCCCTGCTCGGGATGCAGCCGCATGAGCGCGAACAGCGCCGCCTCGGAGCCGCCGGGCAGTAGTGTCGCTGCCAGCAGACTGGACAGGAACAGGCCGGCGAGGCTTGCCTCGGCACCGAAATCAAGCGGCACCAGGCTCACCGCGCGCCGAGCGCCTGGCGCAAATCTTCGATCAGGTCCTCGGGTGCTTCCAGTCCGATTGCCAGCCTGACCAGCCCCGGCGACACACCGGCGCGGGCGATCTGCTCGGGGGTAAGGGAACCTTCCCAGACCGATGCCGCATGCACAGCCAACGTTTCCACACCGCCCAGGCTGACCGCGTTGGCGGCCAGCCTGAGCCCAGCTACCAGCCGCTGGGCGGCAGGGTAGCCGCCCTTCAGCTCCACGCTCAGCACCCCGCCGAATCGCTTCATCTGGCGCATGGCGAGGTCGTGCTGCGGATGGCTTGCCAGACCAGGGTAATACACGCGATCTACCGCCGGGTGACGTTCGAGGAACTGTGCCACCTGCAGCGCGGTGGCGCACTGGCGCTCGACCCGCAAGGGCAGGGTACGCAAGCCGCGCAGCAGCAGCCAGGCATCGAAGGGGCTGGCGGTGGGCCCGAGCACGATGGCCGTCTTCCAGATGCCCTCGACCCTGTCCCGCTCGCCGACGACGACGCCGGCGACCAGATCGCTGTGGCCGCCGAGATACTTGGTGGCGCTATGCACGACGAGATCGATGCCGAAATCGCGCGGCCGCTGATTGACCGGGGAGGCGAACGTGTTGTCGGCCAGGGTCGTGATGCCGCGCGCCCGGGCAAGGGCCGCGACGGCTGCCAGATCGGTCAGCGCCAGAGTCGGGTTCGACGGCGTCTCGACCACAACCAGCTTCGTTTCCGGCCGCAGCGCCCGGGCGAAAGTTTCGCTATCTGTCTGATCGACGAGCGTCGTGGCAACGCCGAAGCGCGGCAGAAGGTCCGCCAGCAAGCGTGTCGTGCCCATGTAATGGCTCGTCTGCGCCACGACGTGATCGCCGCGCGTTACCTGCGACAGCACGGCCGCGCTCATGGCGCCCATGCCGGATGCCAGCAGGAGCGCCGCCTCGGCGTTCTCCATCCGGGCGATTAACTGCTCGCAGCGCGCGTGGGTCGGGTTGCCGTAGCGCGTGTAGTAGCGCGGATGGCGCGGCGCGCTCGCCATGGCTGCGAATTCCTGCGCGCTGCGGGCGCGATAGGTGGACGTGGCGTAGATGGCCGGCGCGATTGAGCCGTCATCATCGACGCCGGCATCGCCGTGTATGACCAGAGTTTCAAAATCCATGCGCGACTCCGGATCCATCGCCAAGCGGTGTCTTCCCAGGGGCCGTCATTCGGCCGGTGCAGCTGGAGCGTAGGTCAGTCTGATTGCTCCCTTGCGGTCGATGACCGCTTTCGTGATGGTGCGTCCAGCGACGTTCTTGTGCGCCCACTCCAATGCCTCCTGCATCTCCTTATTGTTGGACAGGTCACCGAACAGGTGCTTCTCGTGGGGATTGTCGTAGGAAAAAGCCACCATCATCTTCATGCCCTTCATCGCGGCGATGGTCAGGATCGCCTTCATCTCATCGGCGGACGGCGCCTTGCCGTCAAGGTAGCCGAATTCGCTGTTGTACAGCGGCACGTCCTGCCAGCCGGCGGCGTCGAGCGCCGCGCGGATTTCGTCGATCTTCTTCGCCACGCTGTCCGCGCGTATGCCGTAGAAGTGGTAGGGAAAGCCGTCCGGCTTGACGCCCACCGTGTTGCATGCCTGCGCGTACTTCGTCACCAGCCCGGACCAGTCCACCTGCGACGGCGCCAGCACGCGTATGCTCGGGTCGTACGCCTTGACCGCGTCGAACACGACCTTGGTCATTCGGCACCAGACCACTGGATCGGGCGAGGAAAAGAAGTGATGCGGCCCGTCCGCCGCGGTGCTGATCTCGTTCCAGGTCTCGATCACGGGCTCGCACTTGCCCTGGGCCCGCTTTGCCAGTTCGACGGCGAACCGGGCAAGCGCCGGATAAGACGGGATGCTGTTGCCCGCCGGAAAGTTGTAACCCTTCGGCTTGTGCTGCCCGTTGGTGGCGTGGAATGGCGGCGTGCCGTAGATCGTCAGCACACAGGTCTTGCCCTTGTTGGCTTCGATCCAGCGGTCCACCCGAGACCAGTCGAAGACGCCGTCTGCGGTCTCGATCGATGCCCACCACCAATAGTCGTGCAGGCGAATTGCGCCATAGGCAAAGGCCGGCGCCGGCGAAGCTCCCCTTCCCCAGGGGTAGGGCTCGGGCCACTGGTGCGTGGTCAGTCCGACATAGTCGCGGGGCACGCTGACGGTGTCGTCAAAGACCTGGCCACAGGCGGTCAGCGCCGGAACAAAGGCGGCAAGCATGGCAATCAGGCGGCGGGGTAGCAGGCGCTGCATCATCTCTCCCAGTGGCATGGACCGTCCCTCCAGCGGACGATCCGCTCCGGGATGATACCTTCTCTGCACGGTCCGGCCTGTTCTCCTGATAGCGACAATGGGCGACAATTCGTCTTTTGCCCAGCGCCGCAGCGCCCGGAGCCTCAGGCGCCGGCAGACAAGATCGCCGACTCGAACCAGCGACAACATGCCCGACAGCTATCTGGAAAAGATCCTCACCGCCCGCGTCTATGACGTCGCCATCGAGTCGCCGCTCGATTTCGCACCGAATCTGAGCGGTCGCATTCACAACCGCCTGCTGCTCAAGCGCGAGGACATGCAGCCCGTGTTCTCGTTCAAGCTGCGCGGCGCTTACAACAAGATGGCGCATCTGTCGCCCCAGGCACTCAAGCGCGGCGTCATCGCCGCCAGCGCCGGCAACCACGCCCAGGGCGTGGCTTTGGCGGCACAAAAGCTGGGCTGCCGCGCCGTCATCGTCATGCCGGTAACGACGCCGCAGATCAAGGTAGACGCGGTGCGGGGACGCGGCGGCGAGGTGGTGCTGGCAGGCGATTCCTACGACGAAGCCTACGCCCATGCCCGCGAGCTGGAGCGCAACGAAAAACTGAGCTTTGTCCATCCCTACGACGATCCTCACGTCATCGCAGGACAAGGAACTATCGGCATGGAGATCCTGCGCCAGCATCCTGGCCCAATCCATGCCGTGTTCGCCGCCATCGGCGGCGGCGGGTTGATTTCCGGCATCGCCGCCTACATCAAGCGCCTGCGGCCCGAGATCAAGGTCATCGGCGTCGAGGCGGCGGACGCCGACGCCATGGCGCGCAGTCTGGCCGCTGGCGAGCGCGTGACGCTGGCGCAGGTCGGGCTGTTCGCCGATGGCGCGGCGGTCAAGCTGGTGGGCGAGGAAACCTTCCGTCTTTGCCGCGAACACGTCGATGAGGTCGTGCTGGTGGATACCGACGCCATCTGCGCGGCGATCAAGGACGTGTTCGAGGATACGCGCTCGATTCTGGAGCCGGCCGGGGCACTCGCCATCGCCGGCGCCAAGGAGTACGCCAAGCGCCACAAGCTGCGCGAGCGCACCCTGGTAGCGGTGGCCTCCGGCGCAAACATCAACTTCGACCGGCTGCGCTTCGTCGCCGAGCGGGCGGAGGTCGGCGAGCAGCGCGAGGCGGTGCTCGCGGTGACCCTGCCGGAGCGTCCCGGCGCCTACAAGAAGTTCGTTGCCCTGATCGGCGATCGTAACATCACCGAGTTTAACTACCGTTACAAAGACCCGGACCAGGCGCACATCTTCGTTGGCGTGCACGTTCACAACCGGTCGGAATCGCTGCGCTTCATCGAAACCCTGCAGAAACACGGCTACCCGACGCTGGACCTGACCGACGACGAGCTGGCCAAGCTGCACATCCGCCACATGGTCGGCGGCCACAACCCGGTGGTGGACAACGAGATTGTCTACCGCTTCACTTTTCCCGAACGGCCGCGCGCCCTGATGAAGTTCCTCAACAGCATGAGCCACGACTGGAACATCTCGCTTTTCCATTACCGCAACCACGGCGCCGACTATGGGCGTGTGCTGGTCGGCATGCAGGTGCCGCCCGACGAAATGGGCGAGTTCCAGGCCTTCCTGGACAAGCTCGGCTACGACTACCGCGAGGAGACGGCCAACCCGGCCTACCGGCTGTTCCTCGGATGACGACGCGCCGGGCGTACTTGACGTCGATGCGCCTTCGCCCGCCCGGGATACGCAGCGCTGTCCTCAATCCCCGCTGGACAAAGGCATTGGCACCAGCGCGCCGTGTTCGGCACGAAAACAGCCAGCCTCGGTCACCACATAGTCCAACCGCTGGTCGTGGGCTTGCGGCCCGATGGACGACACCCTGGCCAGCTCGAAGCCCACACCCACCGAGAGCGGGCGCGGGGTCAGCGCCGCCAGCGTGCGGTCGAAGTAGCCGCCGCCGTAGCCGAGCCGGTAGCCCGCTTCGTCGAAGGCATTGACTGGCATCAGGATCACCTCCGGGACCAGGGTCGCGCCCTCGCGCGGAATGTGGATGCCGTAGCGGTCCTCGATCACCGCGCTGCACTCGCGCCATTCGCGAAAGACCATCGCCGCCCGCGGCGTTACCATCACCGGCAAGGCGGCGCGGGCGCCACGGGTCATGAATCGGACGATGAGCGGCCGGCAATCGAACTCGGCGCGAAACGGCCAGCAGAATCCGATCACGGTCGGTGCCAGCCCCAACAGCAACCGCTCGAGGCGCCCCTCGATGGCATCGCTCGCGGCACGGTGCTGCGCCGGAGGCAGCGCCTCACGCGCGGCAATCAGGCGCCGGCGCATGGCACCGCGGAACCCATCGGGAGAGCCGCTTTCGGTGCCCTTTTCGTAACTTGGAGGTTGAGGCAAGTGTGCTATTCTCGAAACAGAACGATCGACTTTCGAAGACGAAATTGTCCGCGGATGACGCGGCGCAGGCAGTTGCATGCGGATGCGAGCCTGACCGCCGCATGCCAAGACTATACCCGATGAAGAATCCCCTGTGCGTCGTGGCCCGCTGGCTTGTCGGCATGGTCATGGCGCTACCTGTGGCTGTCACCATCGCCGTCAACGGTGACGATCACATCCTCGCCGCACGCGACGCCTATCGCGCTGGCGACCGGGCCCGAGTCGCGGCGCAGCTGGAGGCAGTTCGTGGCCACGAACTGGAGTCCTACGTCGAGAGCTGGCTGCTGCAGTTGCGCTTGGCCAAGGACGAGACAGCGGATCAGGCGGTGGCCGAATTTCTCGCCCGCCAACAGGACAGCGTGGTGGCCGAGCGGGTGCGCATCGACTGGCTGAAGCATCTCGGCAAACGGCGGATCTGGGATTCTTTCCAGCGCGAGTACCCGGCGCTGCGCCAGCCGGACGTGGAGCTGGTGTGTTTCTCCCTGCAGGGCAGGCTTGCCGGCGGCGATGTGTCTGCCCTCGACGAGGCACGCCCGTACTGGTTTTCCGAGCTGGAGTTGCCCGCGTCATGTCTGCCGCTGGTGGATGCGCTGATCGACGGCGGTCGCCTCTCTGTCAATGAGGTATGGGAGCGCATCCGCCGCGTGTTGGAATCGAAACGCCTCGGACAAGCACGCGTCGCCGCCGGCTATCTGCCTGTCGACCAGATTCCGGAACCCAAGCTGTTGGAGCGCATCGCCGATGCGCCGCAGCGTTACCTCGACAAGCTGAAGCCGAACTTCGCGGTCACCCGGCTCGGCCGCGAGATGGCAATGTATGCGGTTCAGCGCCTGGCCCGCAGCGACCCGCAACAGGCGGCGGCCGAGTGGGAGTCCCTCAAGGGCAGGTTCTCGCCTGCGGAACGCGGCTACGTGTATGGCCAGTTGGGTTTCCAGGGCGCGCTCAAGCATGCGCCGGAGGCGATCGCCTGGTACAAGGCCGCCAGCGAGACACCGCTGAGTGACGAACAACTGCAGTGGAAAGTGCGCGCCGCCCTGCGCGGGCGCGACTGGAAACTGGTCCACGGGACCGTCGAAGCCATGCCGAGCCGCCTCGCCGAGAAGGTTGAGTGGCAGTACTGGCTCGGCCGTGCCCACCGGGCATTGGGCAAGCAGGAGGAGGCACGCGATCTGTTCGAGCGTATCGGCGGGCAGCCAAACTTCTACAGCAACCTCGCCGACGACGAACTCGGCCGGCCGATTACGGTGCCGCCGAAGGCAGCCCGGGCGTCAAAGGAGGAAGTGGCCCAGGTCGCCGCCCTGCCGGCGATACGCCGCGCCCTCGCGCTATTTCGCATCGATCTGCGCCAAGAAGCGGTGCGCGAATGGAACTGGGCCCTGCGCGGGATGGACGACCGCCGGCTGCTGGCGGCGGCCGAGCTCGCCCAACGCAACGAGATCTTCGACCGCGCCATCAGCGCCGCCGACCGCACCCAGGCAGAGCACGACTACGAGTTGCGCTACCTGGCACCCTTCCGCGACGTGGTCGAACCGGCGGCGCGCGAACTGCAGCTCGATACCGGCTGGGTCTATGGTCTGATGCGCCAGGAAAGCCGCTTCGTAATGAACGCCAAATCGAGTGCCGGCGCCCAGGGTCTGATGCAGCTTATGCCCGGCACTGCCCGATACGTGGCGAAGAGGATCGGCCTCAAGGACTTCCATCCGGGGCGCGTCACGGACATGGACATCAACGTCGCTCTGGGCACCAACTACCTGAAGATGGTGCTAGACAATCTGGACCATCACCCGGTGCTGGCCTCGGCGGCCTACAACGCCGGCCCCGGGCGGGCGCGCAAGTGGCGCGACGCCAAGCCGTTGGAGGGCGCGATCTACATCGAGACCATCCCTTTCAACGAGACGCGCGACTACGTGAAGAAGGTGATGAGCAATGCCGTCTATTACTCCATCCAGTTCGACGGCAAATCGCCTTCGCTTAAGCAACGTCTCGGCGTGGTCAACCCGCGCAACGGCGATTCCGACGACGCCTACGGCAGGGGCGACGATCTGCCGTAGGGCCTCACCGCCCGCCCGCGTGGCCGCCCCGTTTGCGGCTACAATGAGGGTAAGGCGGCAAATTCCCACGCCGCATAGCCGACCCGACGGGGCTTTGTCCCGAGCATGGAACAACACAACGTATTGCTGATCGGCGGCGCCGGTTTTCTCGGCAGCCACGTCGCCCACCTGCTATCCCGGCGCGGCTTCCGGATCACCGTTGCCACGCGGCGCCGCGAGCGGGCCAAACATCTGATCCTTCTGCCGACCACCGAAGTGATCGAGGCCGACGTTCATGATTCGGCGCAGCTTGCCGGGTTGGCCGCCGGTCAGGATGCCGTCATCAATATGGTCGGCATCCTGCACAGCCGCGGCGGCGCGCCCTACGGACGGGACTTCGCCGCCGCCCATGTCGAGCTGCCGCGCAAGATTGTCGCCGCCTGCCGCAAGGCGCACGTGCGCCGTCTGCTGCACATCAGCGCCCTGCAGGCCGCCAGGGACGCACCGTCGGAGTACCTGCGCTCCAAGGCCGACGGCGAGGCGGCCATCCAGGAATCCGGGCGGCACGAGGCCGAGGGCGGAGCGATTGCCTGGACGATTTTTCGACCGTCGGTAATCTTCGGACCCGGGGACAGCTTTCTCAACATGTTCGCTGCGCTGCTGCGCCGCTTTCCGCTCCTGCCGCTGGGCTGTGCCGAGGCGCAATTCCAACCGGTGTATGTCGAGGACGTGGCGGCCTGCATCGTCGACAGCCTGATGAACCCGCAGAGCGCCGGTCAGACCTACGAGCTGTGCGGACCCAACGTGTACGCGCTGCGCGAACTCGTCGCCTATGTCGGCGAAGTGATCGGCCGGCCGCGGCCCATCCTCGGCCTGCCCGACTGGCTCGCCTACATTCAGGCAGCTGCCTTGGAGCTAGCTCCCGGCAAGCTCATGTCCCGCGACAATGTGCGCTCCATGCGCATCGACAATATCTGCAGCGGCGATTGCCCGCTGCCCTTCGGTCGCGAGCCGACGCCACTGGAAGGCGTTGCGGCGGAGTATCTCGCGGCGCAACTGCCACGGAGCCGCTTCGTGCGTTTCCGCACCAAGGCGCGGCGGTAACGGATGAACACCGTGCCCACTCTGATCATCGGCAACAAGAACTATTCGTCCTGGTCGTTGCGACCGTGGCTGGTCATGGCCCACACCGGCATCGCCTTCGAGGAACTGCGCATTCCCCTCTACGCACCAGGCTCCCGGGAGCACATCCTGCAGTTTTCGCCGGCCGGCAAGGTGCCCGTGTTGATCGACGGTGACGTCGTGGTCTGGGATTCCCTGGCGATCTGCGAATACCTCGCCGAACAGCACCTGCAGTTGTGGCCACAGGACGTCGTCGCCCGCGCCCACGCACGCTCCATCTGCGCCGAGATGCATTCCGGTTTTACCGAGCTGCGCCGGGCCATGCCGATGAACTGCAAGGCGTCGATGCCGGGGCTCGGACGCATACCGGCAGTCGAATACGATATCTTCCGCATCACCGCCATCTGGCAAGACTGCCGCAGCCGCTACGCCGCCGGCGGTGAATTCCTCTTCGGCCGGTTCAGCATCGCCGACGCCATGTATGCGCCCGTCGTGCTGCGGCTGCGCAGCTACGGCGTCGGGTTGCCACCTGAATCCCAACAGTGGGCGGACATGATCGTCGCCCTGCCGGCAATGCAGCAGTGGATCGCGGCCGGCCGGGCGGAAACCGAAGTGCTGCCACAGTTCGAATTGAGCCCATGAGCAAAGCCATGGAGATATTCGCTGTCGGCGGTGCCGTGCGCGACGAGCTGCTCGGGCTTGCCGTGCAGGACCGCGATTACGTCGTCGTCGGCGCCACGCCGGAGGCGATGACGGCACGCGGCTTCCGGCCGGTGGGCAAGGACTTCCCTGTATTTCTGCACCCCGAAACCCAGGAGGAATACGCCTTGGCGCGCACGGAGCGCAAGACTGGACCCGGCTATACCGGCTTCGTCTTCCACACGGCGCCGGACGTCACCTTGGAGGAGGATCTGCGTCGGCGCGATCTCACCATCAACGCCATGGCCCGCGCCGGCGACGGCACGCTGATCGATCCCTTCGGCGGTGCGGCGGATCTGAAAGCGCGCGTGCTGCGTCACGTCAGCCCGACCTTTGCCGAAGATCCCGTGCGGCTGCTGCGTGTAGCGCGATTTGCGGCGCGGTTTCCCGATTTCATCATCGCCGAGGAAACGCTGGCCCTGATGCGCCGACTCGTGGTGAGCGGCGAGGTGGATCACCTTGTGCCGGAGCGGGTGTGGCAGGAATTCGCCCGCGGCCTGATGGAGCAGCGCCCGTCGCGCATGTTTGAAGTCCTGTGGTCATGCGGCGCCATGGCCAAAATCCTGCCCGAGGTCGATCGCCTGTTCGGCGTGCCGCAGGTCGCGGAATACCATCCCGAGCGCGACACCGGCGTACACATCCTGCTCGTGGTGGACTACGCGGCGGCACAGCGCTATTCCCTTCCGGTGCGTTTTGCCGCCTTCAGCCACGATCTGGGCAAGGGGGAAACACCGAGCGACGAATGGCCCCACCACCATGGTCACGAGGCGCGCAGCGTGCAACTGGTGACCGTCCTGTGCGAGCGGCTGAAGGTGCCGAACGAGTGCCGCGACCTGGCGTTGCTGGCGGCGCGCTACCACCACGACATCCATCGCGCCGCCGAGTTGCGCAGCTCGACGATCGTCAAAATCCTGGAGCAGGGCGACGCTCTGCGCCGGCCGGAACGATTCGAACAATTGTTGCAGGCCTGCGCCTGCGATTTCCACGGTCGGCCCGGTTACGAGTCACTGCCCTATCCGTCACAGGGCATTTTCGCCCAAGCGCTCGAAGCGGTGCAAAGCGTCGATGCCGCCGCCATCGCCCGCGAGGTGTTGGAACCGCAAAAGATCGCGGCGCGGCTGCACGAAGCGCGGGTGGCAGCGGTGAAGGCTGCGCTCCCCCATGCTCGCCCTGATGAGCGCCCGTGATCTCTGGGAGATTCTCAGCTACGTCGTCACCGTCATCGGTCTGCCGGTGGCGATCGGCATCTTCGTCTACCAGGAGCGCAAGGAGCGTGAGAACGAAGAGGAGCAGCAGTACCAGATGCTCTCCGACGCCTACAACGACTTCCTCAAGGTCGTACTCGCTAATCCCGACCTGAAGCTGCGCAGCGCCACGCGCGTGCCGGATCTCTCCGACGAGCAGCGCGAGCGCATGCTGATCATCTTCGACATGCTGATTTCGCTGTTCGAACGTGCCTACCTCGTCGCCTATGCGCCGGACATGACGGCGGAAAACGCGCGGCGCTGGAATTCGTGGGAAGACTACATGCGCGAATGGTGCCGGCGCGAGGACTTCAATGTGCTGCTGCCCCAGTTGCTGCGCGGCGAAGACCCGGACTTCTCCCGTTACATCCGCGGCATCGCCGAGGAGGAACGAATCAGGGTGGCGTGAGCCGTTCAATGCGGGCGTTCGTGCCAGCCCGCGGCATCCGTCGCCGGATTGTCTTTTCAGGCCGCCGGGGCGACACGTTTGAACCTAGAAAAAGCTGTTTACCACCAAGGACATAAAGAACACCAAGGAAACTCAGGTACTTGGAGGGCATGTGGTGCTCACCCGCCGGGTGGAGGCATCCTTCCCGGCAACTATCGAGTTTTCTTCGTGTTCTTGGTGTCCTTGGTGGTGCAAATGCGGTTTTCAGGTTGAATTTCTGTTACACGCCTTGGCCGCACCGCCCGCTGTCCTATATTTCTTCGATTCACCACAAAAGGCGGGCGCAACCGCCGCGCATTCACCATGAACCGGCTGCTTCCGTCGCGCCATGTCCGATGCCTCTTCGCCGGCATGGCCATGGCCGCGCAGGTCCAAGCGGCGCCGCTGCCCGCGTTCGAGGAGGTCAAGGCAGCCTACGTTCCATCAACATCGCTGTTGCTGGACCGCCGGGGCGTGCTGTTGTCACCGCCGGCGCCCGATGCCGCCTCGCGCCGGCCGACGTGGGTGGCACTGCGGGACTTGTCACCGGCGTTGCAGTCAGCATTGATTGCATCGGAAGACCGGCGCTTCTATACCCACGGCGGCGTGGACTGGCAGGCATTTGTCGGTGCGCTGTGGGACAACCTGTGGCGCAGCGCCGGCGGCCTACGGCCGCGCGGCGCGAGCACGCTGACCATGCAGCTGGCTGGATTGCTCGATCCTGCCCTGCAGGCGAGGGGCAGCGCGCGAACGCTGGCGCAAAAGTGGGACCAGGCAATAGCGGCACGCGAAATGGAAAGGCGCTGGACCAAGCAACAAATCATCGAGGCCTACCTCAACCTGGCTACCTTCCGCGCCGGGCTGCAGGGCGTGTATGCCGCATCCGTCGGTCTGTTCGCCAAGCATCCCAGCGGCCTGGACATGGGTGAAGGCGTGCTGCTGGCGGCCCTGCTGCGCGGACCCAACGCGCCGACCGACAAGGTGGCACAGCGTGCCTGCGCCGTCGCCAGACAGTTGCCCCAGGCGCCTGCCTGTGAGGTGCTGCGTACCTTGGCGGCGGGCGCCCTGTCGGGTCGGCAGCGGATCGACACGCAGGACCACCTCGCACCGCATCTGGCGCGCACGCTGCTGACCGCACCCGGAATGACAGTGACAACGACCCTCGACGCCGAGTTGCAACGCTTCGCGCGCGATACGTTGCACAGCCACTTGAGCGCCGCGGCGGGGCGCTCGCTCGAAGATGGCGCCGTCATGGTACTCGACAATCGCAGCGGCGAGGTGCTTGCATACGTCGGCGGCAGCGCCGAACCACGGGATGGTGCTGTGTCCGACGGCGTCACCTCCCCGCGCCCGGCAGGCCCGATGCGTATGCCCTTCCTGTACGAACTGGCGATCGGCCGGCGCCTGCTGACTGCGGCTTCGATCGTTGAAGACGTGCCGGCGGGGTTGACCATGCCCGCCGATTCCGACGTCGCGCACAACGTCGGCCAGGAACTCAGAGGTCCGGTGAGTGTACGCACGGCGCTCGGCGCTTCGCTCGAGCTGTCGGCGCTGCGTACGTTGGCCCTGGTCGGTACGGACACGTTCCAGGAGCGCCTGCGCGCGCTCGAGCTGAACAACGGGCCGCGCGGCGGCGACCTCGCCGGCCATGCACTGGTGGTCGGAACAGCACCGGCAAGTCTCGCGTCGCTTACCAACGCCTATCGGGCGCTGGCCACTGGCGGCGAGTGGCGTCCCTGGCGCCCGACGGCGGATCACACCGGCATGGCGCCCCGTCGCGCCATGCACATTGATGCCGCCTTCATCGTCGCGGACATCCTGGCGGACCAAGGCACGCGTGCGCAGATGTTCGGTGCCCAGCATCCGCTTTCCTCGCGGATTTGGGCGGCGGTCAAGGCGGGCGCGAGTACGAATCTGCGCAATGGCTGGTGCGTCGGCTTCTCCGAGCGCTACACCGTCGGCGTGTGGATGGGCGCGCGCGCCAGCATGCCGGCGCGGCAGGCGGTGGTCACCGGCGCGGTGGCAATCTGGCGCGAGGTCATGCACAACCTGCACCGGCAGCTGTCAAGCACGCCGCCGCGTATGCCCGCCGGCGTGCTCACGCGCACGGTGAGGTTCGAATCCTCGGTGGAGGCAACGCGCAGTGAGTTGTTTCTGGTCGGCACGCAAACGCCGCGGGCGGATGTCGACATCGCGGCGCGGGAGACGCTTGTGGCGCCACGCATCGTCTACCCCGGTGACCGCATGGTCATCGGGCTCGAGCCGGATGTTTCCGAATCACGCCAACGCATCTACTTCCACTCACGACCGGCAATTGCGGGTACGATCTGGCTGCTGGACGGCGAGGCAGTGTCTGACGGCAACGAGCATGCAGGCTGGACGCCGACCGCTGGCCGGCACGTGCTGCAGCTCGCGACAGCAGACGGAGAAGTGCTCGATTCGGTGAGTTTCGAAGTGCGGGCTGCAGCGCGACCAGGGCCGTCAGAATAGTCTGCCAATCGCCACGGCAAGCAAGGAAAGCACGAGCGCCGTCGCGAAGGGAAAGAGATAGGTGCGTCCGCGCACGCGCACGGCGATGTCCCCAGGAAGCCGGCCGAGTCTGAGCCATGTCATCAGCCGTGGCATGACGATCGCCGCCGCGGCGACGGCGATAAACAACGTGAGTAGCCACTTGATCATGTTTGTTCGGTTGCAGGCTCGTGGGAATTAGATCACAGACCCCCTGGACTAGGTACATTAAAGTGCACTTCGCAGGCCGCCCTCGGAAGAAAGGAAAGCAATGGTTGAGCTGACCAGCTGGGGCACGCCGACCGGTCCAGAGATGTCGATCTTGCTTCAAGAAACGGGCCTGCATTCCGTCTCCTCTCCCTGTGCCATCCCTGGCGGCGAGCAATTCGCCGCCAGTTCTGTTTTCGTTCTTTCCTCGAAGGCGAAATGAAGCACGCCCGACTCGGCGACCTGGAAGTGCTTTCGCATGCGCCAGCATCGCCGGCGCGCGCGACGCCGCTGTTATTCGTCCACGGCGCCTACGCCGGAGCCTGGTGCTGGGCGGAGAACTTTCTGCCCTACTTCGCCGAGGCGGGCTATGCCAGCTACGCGGTGAGCCTGCGCGGACATGGTGGTAGCAGAGGGCGCGAAGCACTCGATACGCTGAGCATCGACGACTACGTGTGCGACGTGCGCGAGGTCGCGGCGGCATTGCCGCAGGCGCCGGTGCTCATCGGCCATTCCATGGGCGGACTGGTGGTGCAGAAGTACCTGGAGCATACCGCCGCGCCGGCCGTGGTGCTCATGGCCTCGGTGCCGCCGCACGGGCTGATGACTTCGGCGCTCGAGCTGGCATTCAGCAATCCCGGCCTGATGCGCGATCTCAATCGGCTGCTCGGCGGTGCCCAGGTCGCCCTGGATACGCTACGCGAAGCCATGTTCGCCCAGCCCGTGAGCAGCCAACGGCTGCACAGCTACTATCTTCTCATGCAGCCCGAGTCCCATCGCGCCATCTGGGACATGACCCTGTTCAACCTGCCGCTTATCCACCGCATGCATCGTCCGCCGCTGCTCATCCTGGGTGCAGAGCACGATCATCTCATCCCCGCCGCGCAGGTCGCCGTGACGGCCCGGACCTATGGCGTCGATGCGGAGATCTTTCCCGGTTTCGGCCACGGCATGATGCTCGAACGCGACTGGAGAAAGGTCGCCGAGCACATGCGCCTGTGGCTCGCGCAGCACGGCATCTGATCCCCCCACCGCGCCCATTGCCCGCCGCCCCGGGCGGGGTTAGACTGCCTTGATCATGACAATGCGCTCGCCGCAAACGCGACGGAAAGAGCTCACATGAGCGCTCAGCTCCCCGGACGGCTCACCACCCATGACGTCGTCAACCAGCCACCGGCGTTGGAAGACGTCAACCTGTTCGCCTTGAACCTGCCGCTGCAGGAAGCGCTTGCACGCGAGGGTGCCGGCTGGGCTCACGACGAGCTGATGGCGCACGGCGCGGAGTTGGGCAGCGCCGAATGGTTCGAACGCGGCACCCTGGCCAACCGCTATCCGCCGACACTGAAGCTGTTCGACCGCTATGGTCGGCGCCGTGACGAGGTGGAGTTCCATCCGGCATGGCACGAGTGCCTTGCCTACCTGAAGGGCCACGGTTTGGACTCGGGTCCCTGGGCTCGGCCGCGTGCCGGTGCGCATGTGGCGAGGGCCGCACACTTCATGCTGTTCGCTGAGGTCGAGGACGGGTCGCTGTGCCCGACCACCATGACCTACGGCTGTGTGCCGGCGGTGCGCCGCGAGCCCGATCTGGCACGCGAGTGGCTGCCGCTCATCCTTTCCCGCCACTATGACAGACGCTTCGTCCCGGCATCCGGGAAGACTGGTGTGATGCTGGGCATGGGCATGACGGAGAAGCAGGGCGGCTCCGACGTGCGCGCCAACACGACGCGGGCCGAACCGGTGGGCGGCGGGGAGTACCGGATTGTCGGCCACAAGTGGTTCCTTTCCGCCCCCATGTGCGATGCATTTCTCGTGCTGGCGCAGGCGCCGGCGGGCTTGTCTTGCTTTTTCATGCCGCGCTGGAGGCCGGACGGCAGTCTCAACGACATCCGTATCCAGCGGCTCAAGGACAAGCTCGGCGACCGCTCCAATGCCGGCACGGAGGTCGAATTCTGGGGCGCCCATGCGCGACTGCTGGGCGCGGAGGGGCGCGGCGTGCCCACGATTCTCGAAATGGGCACCTATACCCGGCTCGACTGCGCCTTGGGCAGCACGGGGCTGATGCGCCAGTCGCTGACCCAGGCCCTGCATCACGCCCATCATCGAAGTGCGTTCGGCAAGCTGCTGGTCGAGCAGCCGCTGATGCGCAACGTCCTCGCCGACATGGCGCTGGAATGCGAGGCGGCGACGGCTCTGGCAATGCGCCTGGCGCGCGCCTTCGACCGCGAGGACGACGAGTACGACGGGCTGATCAAACGCATCCTGACGCCGGCGACCAAATACTGGATCTGCAAGCGCGGACCGGCGCTCGCCGCGGAAGCGATGGAAGTGCTCGGCGGAAACGGCTATGTCGAGGACGGCGTCATGGCACGCATCTACCGCCAGATGCCGCTCAATTCAATTTGGGAGGGCTCTGGCAATATCATGTGCCTCGACGTCTTGCGCGCCATTGACAAGACGCCGCGGGTGCTGGAGGTGCTGATGGTCGAGCTGGAGCAGGCGCGCGGTCTGAGCCCCGTGTTGGACGGCTTCGTCGCGTGGCTCAAGGACCAATTGCGTCGCCCAGAGCATGCTGCCACGCGCGCGCGCATCCTCACCCAGAGCATGACGCTGGCCGTTCAGGCGGCGCTGTTGATCCGCTTTGCGCCCCACTACGTGGCGACCGCGTTCTGCGCCTCGCGCCTCGACCAGGACTGGGGACACGCATTCGGTACCTTGCCTCCGGGCACGGATCTGGGAAGCATTATCGCGCGGGCTTGGCCGCAGAGTTAGGAGGGCCCCTGTCGCATTCGACCCAGCAGCTGGCGCTCTGCCTTTGTCGATGACACGAATCTGATCGTCGCGCCGCCGAGCAGTTCAACCCCCAACGCCTGCAAATAGGCAACTGCGCCAGCACACCCGGATATCATGGATAGGCCTACTATGAGCCTTCGGACGCGATCGGTTCCCTGGCTGTGGATTGCCCTGGTTGCCGCGCTCGCTGGCACGGCGCGCTATCTGTTGGTCGAACCAGCGGACATCGCGCACCTGTGCGACAGCGGCGCCGGCCCCTGGTGGTGCGCCGTACGCGCCGGCGTGATTCTGACCTTCGCCCATCATGCTCTGGGCTATGTCGCCTTGGCACTGGGCGCGGTCGCCACGGTGAGTCGTGTGCGCATCGTGGCGCTCGCTGCAGCGCTGACCGGCATGGCCGGGCTGATCCTCTACGAATTCGAATATTCAGCAGTCGCCTCGTTGCTCGGCCTGCTCGTGCTTGCCCGGCACGCGTCTGCTGCAACGTGCCAGGCCGACGCTGCCGGCAAGCATCCAGCATAGCGCCGCCCACGCTAGCGCGTGCTGGTTCGCCAGGCCTTCGCTCCAGACGATGATCGGCGCTGCCAGCGCCATCACGGCGGCCAGCAGCCGCTCCTCGACGCCGTCGCCACCGTCCGGTCTCTCGCCACCCACGCCGGCGATGGCGAGCAGGAGGAAGCCCAGCACCGGCACAGCGAATAGCGCGAGGGGAAAATCGCGATAGCGCGCATCGAACACCAGCAGCAGACAAACCGTGGCGGCACCGAAGAGAAAGGCAAACCGCAACACGCTCAGCATGGTTGCCGTCATGTCTCGAGGGCCATCGGCACCGGAGTCAGTGCGTGCGACGCGCCATAGCGGCGCCGGCCTCGGCGCTTCATCACCCTGCACCCACGCGGCAAGCGCGCGGCTTAGCAACCAGGCTGCGGCAAGCGCGAGTACAAGGTAAGAAAAGCTCACCGCCCATTCGGTCGGCGTGCGATTGGTGAGCAGCATGTTGCGCGTCTGAGCCGCCAGCGCGCCGCCCGTCGCCGCGCCGGCAAACAGGAGTACGGAAACGCTCCCGGGCGACCGTGCCGGCAAGGAGAACGCCCCCAGAATCATGAAAGCCAGAGCCGATACCGCGGCCGCGGCCATGCCCCAGCGCCAGCGCGCCTCCTCCGTCACGGGGCCGTGAAAGGCAAACTTCGCCTCGCCGGCAGCGTCGAACAACCCCCAGTAGCCTCCTGCGGCGCCTTCGAGCTGGCGCTTCCAGGGCTGATCGAAGGCCTCGACGACGTTGTAGGGAAGCTGGTTCGCCTGCACCGCGGCAGAAAACTCGCGAATGAAGCGCGCCTGGTTTACACGGCTGGGTGTGGCGCCCGCGCGGCTGCGGCCGACGCTCGGCCAGCCGGTTTCGCCAATGAGAATCTCGCGGCCCGGAAACGCAGCGCGCACCTTTCCGAAGACCTCGACGACATGGTCGACCGCGTGGTCCACCGGCACCGGCTGATCTTCCCAGTAGGGCAGGATATGCACCGTGATAAAGGAGGTCGCCGGCGCCAGTTCCGGATGCTTGAGCCAAAATTCCCACACGTCGGCGTAGGTGACGGGTTGCGCCACGGCCTTGCGCACACGCTCGATCAGGCCGCCCAACGCCGCGGCCGGCTGCTCGCGGCGCAAGAGCACCTCGTTGCCCACGATCACCGCGCGCACGGTACCGACATGGGCGCGGGCGAGGCCGATTCCCCGGGCGATTTCCTCCTCGTTGTCGGCGGCGTCGCGGCCGATCCACAAACCGAGCAGCACCTCCATGCCAAGTTGCTGCGCGACCGAGGGCACTGCCGCCAGCCCGCCGGCAACGGAGTATGTGCGCACGCAGCCAATGCGTTGCGACAACGTGCGCAGGTCCTCTTCAATCCGATCCCTGGAAATGACGAGATCCTTGTCCCAGGGCGTCTGTCCGGGCATGCGGTAGGGCGCGTAGGAGACACAGGCGAGCCGGTCGGATGGCGCATCGGGCAGCGGCACGGGCACACCGAGCAACCACCAGTACCACAGCGCGAGAGCCGCCGCGCCGCCAAGCGCCGCAACAACGAGCGCACGGCGCAAGGGGTGATCGCGCCAACTGTCGTTTGTCATGGCAGCGTCCTAGGCGTGCGGCCATGGTGCTGGCGCCGCGCAGGTCGTTTGGGCCGCCGGCTGACAGCGTCGGCGGAACCCGCTACAATGCTGCGCGGCAACACAGCGGATCGACGTCCACCAATCCGTGCGTCGTGCGTTAGTCCAAGAAGGCTGTGCCGGTATTGGCACGCGCCGAAACAATTAGACCCCGGAAGTAAGTACGTGCTCCCACCGCAGATTCCTGTTTGCCGGTATTGCCGCGACGGGTCGAATCTGTCGGGTTTCTGAGACGGTTTTTCCGCACTGCGACAAAGCCCCCGCCGGCGCGGTGGCAGGAGTTGTGCATCGACGACTGCCATGGCCCATGCGCGGGCGCGGGATTCGTCTCGATCGTGACCAACAATGGGACTGTTCAAGGAATTCACGATGACACTTTCCTCCGCGTTACGGAAATCGGGTCGCGGCCTCACGGCCGTGCTCATTGCATCCGCCGTGGCGGCGCTGAATCTGGCACTGTGGGCGCATCTTAACCGGCCGGTCGAAATGGTCGACTGGGACGGCCGCGTAAACGGCTTTGCTTACTCCGGCTTCCAACGCGACCAGGATCCGCTCCGGGGCTCCTATCCCACGGACGCACAGATCCAATCTGATCTGACGCTGCTTGCCAACCATACCACCCGCATCCGAACGTATACCTCGGCGGAGAATGAGAAGCTGCCGAGGCTCGCGGATGATGCCGGGCTGCGCGTCGCTGCCGGCGTCTGGCTCAGCGACGACCGCGAAAACAACGAGCGCGAGATGCGCGCACTGACCCGTGGCGTCCTGTCGGCACGCAACATCGACGCCGTCATCGTCGGAAACGAGACGCTGCTGCGCGGCGACCTGATGGTGGATGAATTGATCGACTACCTCAAGAGCGCCCGCGCAAAGTTGAAGAAACTGATGATTCCGGCCACCACCGCCGAGCCCTGGCACGTTTGGCTCAAACATCCGGAACTGGCGCGTCATGTCGATTTCATCACCGTGCATCTGCTGCCGTATTGGGAAGGCGTACCGGTTGAGGCGGCAGTGGAGCACGTGTTCCTGCGTTACGAGGAACTGCAGCGCGCCTTCCCGAAGAAGCGCATCGTCATCGGCGAAGTCGGCTGGCCGAGCAACGGTGACCGCATCAAGCTCGCCGTCGCCTCGAAGGAGAACGCTGCCCGCTTCATGCGCGAATTCCTCGACCGCACACGCATGCGCCCGGTCGATTACTACCTGATGGAAGCCTTCGACCAGCCGTGGAAGATCGGTCCGGAGGGTCGTGCCGGTGGCTACTGGGGCATGTTCGATGCCTTCCGCCAGACCAAGTATCCCTTGCAGGGCGCTGTTGCCGCGGATGCCTCGTGGCAAACGAAAGCGCTCGCTGCTTCGGTGCTGGCGCTGGTGCCGATGCTGTGGTTTGCCGCCGCCTTCCGACGCTTGCGGCTGGACGGCCGCCTGTTCTATTGCGCCCTCATGCAGACCGCAATCTCCGTCAGCGTGTGGCTCGTCGGTGTGCCGGCCGGATTCTATCTAAGCACCGTGGACTCGACGATGTTTGGACTGATGGTGCCGGCGCTGGTGGGGATGATCCTGATTCTGCTAGTCAGCGGCTTCGAGTTCACCGAAGTGCTGTGGAAGCGTCGATGGCAGCGCCACTTCGCACCCCTCGTGCCCGTTTCGTCCAAATTGCAGCCACTCGTGTCGATCCATCTGCCGTGCTGCAATGAGCCGCCGGAGATGGTGTGCCTCACCCTCGACAGCCTGGCGAAGCTCGATTACGAGAATTTCGAAGTGCTGGTGATCGACAACAACACAAAGGACGAGGCGCTGTGGCGGCCGGTGCAGGCACATGTCGCCCGACTGGGTCCGCGCTTTCGCTTCTTCCACCTCGACAACTGGCCGGGCTTCAAGGCCGGCGCATTGAACTTCGCCTTGGGTGAAACCGATCCTCATGCGGAGATCGTCGGTGTCGTGGACGCCGATTATGCCGTGCACCGCGATTGGCTCAAGGCGCTTGTCGGTCATTTCGAGAGCCCGCAGGTGGCCGTGGTACAGGCTCCGCAGGCGCACCGGGACTTCCAGCACAGCTTCTTCCAGCGCATGTGCAACTGGGAGTTCGACGGCTTTTTCCGCATCGGCATGCATCACCGCAACGAGCGCAACGCCATCATCCAGCACGGCACCATGACCCTGGTACGGCGCGCGGCACTGGTGTTCTCCGGCAAATGGTCTGAGTGGTGCATCTGCGAGGATGCCGAGCTCGGATTGCGCCTGATGCATGCGGGATACGAGACGCGCTACGTGGACACAGTGTTTGGCCGCGGTCTGACCCCGGCCGACTTCAAGGCCTTCAAGGCGCAGCGGCTGCGCTGGGCCTTTGGCGCCATGCAGATCCTGCGCCGTCGTGCGGGATGGCTGCTCACGCCGGGGCCGCTGTCCCTGGGCCAGCGCTTTCATTTCCTCACCGGCTGGTTCTCATGGTTCGGCGACGCCGCCCATCTGCCTTTCACCCTGCTGGCCATCGGCTGGACCGCCGGCATGATCCTCGACCCGGCCCATTTCACGCTGCCGGTCACGGTCTTCCTGGTGCCGCTGCTGGGCTTCCTGATCGCCAAGGCATCCTTCGGCCCGGTGCTCTACGCCCAGCGCGTGCGCTGCGGCTGGCGCGACAACCTCGGTGCAGCACTGGCCAGCCTGGCTCTGTCCCATGCCATCGCCCGCGGTGTCTGGCAAGGTTTGTGGGCGAAAGAGGGCGTATTCGTGCGCACCGCCAAGGGCACCCGCCGCCGTCCGCTGCTTGCCCTGTTCGAGTCGGTGCGCGAGGAGTCACTGTTGCTTGCAGCGCTGGCAACGGCGATCTTTGCGATCGACCGGCACTTTGGCCTCGATCATCTGGAAGCGAAGCTGTGGGCAGCCGTTCTCGCCGCCCAAGCCTTGCCCTATGCCGCAGCCCTGGTGACTTCGCTCATCTCGGCGTACTCGGCAACGCGTGCAATCGGGGTGCGCCACGCTGCGGCGACACCGGTCGAGTCTGCCATCGCAACGGGGGAGAGCGCCGAGATCCAGCCGGCCGGCGCCTAAGGCGCGTCGGCGACGACAAAGCCGGGTGGGTGGCGATGGAGTAGACTTCCAACGTCATCACCTCGCCTAGCCCGCCGCCATGAAGCTCAACGACACGGCGCTCCTGCGCAACCGCTGTTACGTCGACGGATCGTGGGTCGACGCCGACAGCCATTCCAGTATTGCCATCAGCAATCCCGCGAACAGCGAGGTGTTAGGCAGCGTTCCCGCCCTGGGTGCGGGCGAGACAAGGCGCGCCATCGAGGCGGCCAACGCCGCCTGGCCGGCGTGGCGCGCCAAGTCCGGCAAAGAACGTGCCGCCGTGCTGCGCAGATGGTTCGAGCTCATCATGGTCAATGCCGAAGACATTGCACAGCTGATGACCTCGGAACAGGGCAAGCCGCTGGCAGAGGCAAGAGGCGAGGTGGCCTACGCGGCATCCTTCGTCGAGTGGTTCGCCGAGGAAGCCAAGCGCGTCTACGGCGACACCATCCCCGCACCGACCGTCGACAAGCGTCTGATCGTCGTCAAACAACCGGTCGGCGTCTGCGCTGCCATTACGCCCTGGAACTTTCCGGCCGCGATGATCACGCGCAAAGTCGCACCAGCGCTTGCCGCGGGTTGCACCGTGGTGGTCAAACCTGCCGAGCAGACACCGCTGACGGCTCTAGCCCTGGCTGAGTTGTCCGTTCGGGCTGGTTTTCCACCGGGCGTGTTCAACGTTATCACCGGCGACCCAATTCAGATCGGTGGTGAACTGACCTCCAATCCGACCGTGCGCAAGCTCTCCTTCACCGGCTCGACCGAGGTCGGGCGCCTGCTCATGGCCCAGTGCGCCCCGACGGTGAAGAAGCTGTCACTGGAGCTGGGCGGCAATGCACCATTCATCGTCTTCGACGACGCCGATCTCGACGCGGCAGTCGACGGCGCCATGATGTCGAAATACCGCAACACCGGTCAGACCTGCGTCTGCGCCAATCGCCTGCTGGTGCAGGAGGGCGTCTACGCCGCTTTCGCCGAAAAGCTCTCCGGACGGGTGCGGCAATTGAAGGTCGGCGACGGCATGGACGAAGGTGTCGTTCAAGGGCCGTTGATCGACGCCCAGGCACTGGCGAAGGTCGAGGAGCATGTCGCCGACGCGCTCGCCAAAGGTGCCAAAATCCTTACGGGTGGAAAGCGCCACGCTCGCGGCGGCACCTTCTACGAGCCGACGGTCATCACCGGCGTCACGCCGGAGATGAAGTGCGCCCGTGAGGAGACCTTCGGGCCGGTGGCGCCGCTGTTCCGTTTCGATACCGAGGAGGAAGCCGTCGCCATGGCCAATGCGACCGAGTTCGGGCTGGCCGCGTATTTCTACTCCCGCGATATTGCGCGCTGTTTCCGCGTCGGCGAGGCACTGGAATACGGCATCGTCGGCATCAATACCGGCATCATATCCAACGAGATGGCGCCCTTCGGCGGCGTGAAGCAATCGGGCATCGGCCGGGAAGGCTCCAAGTACGGCATCGACGAATACCTCGAGATCAAGTACCTGTGCCTGGGCGGCATGGGCTAGCGCTTCACGCCCATTCGTCCGTCAGGACCCGCACCGGCGCGAGCTCGAGCGCCTCCGCACCAAGAAACCACTTCTCCTCGCCCTGCAGCGGATCGACCACCCAGCCCAGGCTGTAGGGGTGTGTAAAGAAGGCGCGCTGGGTGCGCCGATCGGTGTCGCTGAAAAACGCGCCCAGCCCCGGATGGCTGTGGTACCAGCCGACCACGATCCGGCCTTCGGCGAGCGCCGGACGGGCCTGTTCCCAGACACCGCTTTCCATGCGCAGCGCCACGCCCGAGGACGAATACTCGACGCTCGCCACGGCCAGGACGACACGCACGAGCGCGATATCAACGGCCGCCAGCGCGCCATCGCGGGCAAACACTTCGCCGATCAGCAGGCCGCCCCGCTCATCGCTGCTCGCCGCCAGATGCTGCATCACCTGCGCCCGTGCGGCATCCGCGACCGTTACCAGCGGCGCCTGCGCCAGATGCGCCTGCAGCCGCGCCGCGGCCGAGTCGGACAGGCGCGCCAGGAAATTGGACAACGGCTTCGGCTCGAATACCGTCTCCTGGTTGCGCCATTTGATCATGTCGTCGCCTCGAACTCGGCGCCGCAGCGCGGACAGCGTACGACGCCGCGGCGGCCCGCCGGCAGCCGGAGTTTGCCGCGACAGCGGGGACAGTCGATCACGACGCGCTGCGTCTCCTGTTCATGCCAGCGGACATTTCCACCGGTATCCCGCGCATCGAACGTGACACGCTCCGTGGGAAACGCCTCCGGGTGCTGCGCCCGCGCCTGAAGATACCAGTGCAGCGCCGCCGGATTGGCGGCGGAGTGAACATTGACCAGCAGCGGATCGAACGTCATGAGGCGGATCAGCCGCTGCACGAAGAGATCCATCCCTTCGCTCGCCAACCATCGAGTGCCAAGGCACACCAGCCCCGACGGATAGACGTTTGGATGATGGATCGGCGTCAGAAAACTGGCGCTGGGCGGCAAGAACGGATAGCGCTCGCCGAACAGGATTGACACCCGGCTCGCTTCCCGACGGGCAGACGGATAAGCAGGCGATGCGGCGGTGGCGTAGCGCAGTTCCAGCTCGCAGCGGGGGTAAGCCGCTGTCGGCTCGGAGATGATCACGATCCGCCCCTGCGACCCCTGCGCCAGCGAGCGTATGCGCTCCCGGTCGGCCGCCAGCCGCAGCGCGAATGCGTCCACGCGATCGGTGCGCCGCTTTCCGTCAGCCGGCCACGAGCACCGGCTGCACCTCCAGCACGTCGCCCTCGCGCACCGCACCCTCCCTGAGCAGATCGCGCGGCGCCAGCACCTTGCCGGTCGTGGTATTGACCAGCGTGTAGTCGGTGTCGGCGGGCAGCGCCCAGTTGTCCACGGCGCCCTGGATCACCTCGGCGCCAGTGCTGCTCGCGTCGACGGTAATCTCCGCGCGACGCGTCTGATCCGCGGTGCGCACGGTCAACCGCAAGTCATTTGCCATATTCGTCCTCCTCCAGATCAATACAAACGAGTCGGTCGCCGGCGTTCGCCAGCAGATACTTCACGGGCGGCGGGCGCTCACCGAAACTTTCCTTCAACTCCGCCGCGGTGAAACGCTCGCGGATATCGACCCGCATGGAACGCTCGGCGCAGGATTCGCAGCAGGTGATGCGCTCGTCGAAGTCCCGGGCGCGCCGCAGCCGCACCGATTCCGCATCCCGCTCGCTGCCGCAGCGCACGCAGCGGCAGCCGACGATGACCGGATCGGACAGGCGTACGACCACGTTCTCGTCCTCACCGGGCGTGGCGCCGGAGAGCGCGCTCGCCCAGGCATCCCGGGCGCGGATGCGTGTCGGGCGTGCGGCGAAGTTGGAGCATCCAGGGCAGTCCGGGCGCCGCGCCAGCAGGCAGCGGCTGCTCGCGCCGTTGCGGCTATCACAGAAGACGCGAAACGCCCCGTCCGACTGCGCGTCGCCGAGTCGCAGGGCGAGGGAGGCGGCGAAGGCGCCGGCCAGGCTGGCGGTGATGGCCGTCGTCGGCACTTTCCGCTCCTGCCAGGCCGCCTTCCTCAGACCGCCGCAGGAATAGTGCTCGGCCATGCGCTGATAGGCAGACTCGGGCAGGTGGCATTCGTAGCAGGCCACCTCGGTCTGCGACAGGGGGAACAGTTCCACCGAAGCGTGGCGGCTGTCGATGGCAGCGTTGATCAGATCCACGCCGACGATCAGGCACATCTGATTCAGCCGCAGCCGCGCTTCGAAGTTGTCCACGCAGCAGATGACGCAGTCGTAGCCCGCAAGCCGGCCGAGGCTCAGGGTGTCCCAGAAGTCACCGACGATGGCGGCCACACGAACGTTCGGGTCCACCTGCGCCGCACGCTGGGCCACGCTGCGCGCCTTGTCCCGTCCGATGTCATCTTCACGCAGGAAGATGCCGCGCGTCAGATTGTGCGCCTCGACGCGATCGAAATCGAAGACGTCGATGTGTCCGGCGCCGAGCAGGACGAGGTTCTTCAACACCTCGTTGCCGGTCGCGCCAGCGCCGACGACGGCGATGTTCGCCGCCTGGACCTGCTCCTGGGAGAACCAGTCGATCAGACTGTGACGCAAATAGCGTTCGAGCATGCTTCGAGTACTGCGTGGAATCGATTCAGTTGCCGATCACGCGCGCCGGCGCAAGGTCGCTGCTGCCGCACGCCGCACAACAACCGTCGTTGTCCTTGTTAAGCGCTGCCACGCTCTCCGCGTGATAGAAGACAAGACACTCGCCGCAGCGATAGAGTTCGCGCGAGGCGTCGATGGGCGCGCTCGACAGCGCGTCACGCATGCCCGCCAACTCCTCCCGGCGCACCAGGTGCACAAGCCCTTCCTGCCCCGACGCAGACTTGCCGCGCCTGGGGGCGTGCCCCCAGCCACGTCGACGGGGCCGATAGGTGTGGCCGCTGCCAGGTCGTTGCAGTTGGCCAAACATCAATGCCCACGCGGCCCACCCGGCGAAGAGCGCGAAAAGGAAAAGAAGAATCAAGCGCGGCATTTGACCCTCACACTACGCCAGGCATCGAATCCTGGTCAACGCACCGCACCGGCAATAGGTTGAGCGCGCGTGCAACGCATAGCCGTGGCCCGGGCACCTTGTCGCGTCACAGCCATGCGCATATAGTTCCCCAACGGACGCCGGCGCAGCGGCGCCGATAAGACATCTCCTGCCGGGGAAGCAAATCATGTCAATGAAGATTCGTGCTGCCGTGCTCGATGCAATGGGTCGCCCGCGTCCTTACTCGCAGTCTCGGCCGGTAACGGTCGAAACCGTCGAACTCGATGATCCCGGCCCCGGCGAGGTGCTGGTAAGGATCGCCGCCGCCGGCCTATGCCACTCCGATTTGTCCATCGTCAACGGCGACCGCCCGAGACCGATGCCCATGGTGCTCGGCCACGAAGCGGCCGGCATAGTGGAGGAAGTGGGGTCGGGCGTGACGGATCTCCAGCGCGGCGATCACGTTGCGCTGGTGTTCGTACCGAGCTGCGGGCATTGCATCCCGTGCATGGAAGGGCGGCCGGCGTTGTGCGAGCCCGGCGCCCAGGCCAACACCGCCGGCACGCTGGTCGGTGGCCATCGCCGTCTGCATCGGCCGGACGGCACGCCGCTCAATCACCAGGTCGGCGTGTCCTGCTTTGCCGAGTATGCTGTCGTCGCCCGCGGCACGCTGGTCAGGATAGACCCGGATCTGCCGCTGGATGTGGCCGCGCTGTTCGGTTGCGCGGTGCTCACCGGCGTCGGCGCCGTCATCAACTGCGGCCGGGTGGCGCTGGGCAGCACCGTCGCCGTTGTCGGCCTAGGCGGCGTCGGCCTGTCGGCACTGCTCGGCGCCCATGCCTGCGGCGCGCGGGAGATCGTCGCCATCGACAATTTGGACGACAAGCTCGAGCTGGCGCGCGACCTCGGTGCCACGCATGCCTTCAACGCCAACGATCCTGACTTGGTGGCTCGCGTGAAGGAGCTGACGCGCGGCGGCGTGGACTATGCATTCGAGATGGCAAGCTCGATCGACGCACTGGCCCATGCCTACAAGATTACCCGCCGTGGTGGCACCACGGTGACCGCCAGCCTGCCCAATCCGAACCATCACTTTCCGCTACCCGCCGTCAATCTGGTGGCGGAGGAACGCACGCTCAAGGGCAGCTACCTCGGATCGGCCGTGCCGGCCCGCGACATCCCGCACTACATCTCCCTCTACCATGCCGGCCGTCTGCCGGTGGACAGACTGGTCAGCGGGCGCATGTCGCTGGAGGAGATCAATGGCGGCTTCGAACGACTCGCCACAGGCGAGGCGGTGCGACAGGTGATCGTCTTTCCCGACTGACCCGTTGCCGTGCCAGACCGGCGTTCGCGCACACCCGCTGCAGCGCGCCGGCCCGCGCGCCGCCCATGACCGTGGTAATTCCCGAAGCGCTGATCGACGCACTGCGTCACGCCAAGAGGTTGGCCGTCCTGACCGGCGCCGGCATCTCCGCCGAGAGTGGTGTGCCGACCTTTCGCGACGCCCAGACGGGCCTGTGGGCACGCTACAGCCCGGAAGAGCTCGCCACGCCCGAGGCCTTCGCGCGCACGCCGAAGCTGGTCTGGGACTGGTATGCCTGGCGGCGCACCCTGGTCGCCAACGCCCGGCCCAATCTCGGCCATTTCGCGCTGACAAGCATGTCAGCGCGCTATGACCACTTCACGCTCGTGACGCAGAACGTGGACGGCCTGCACCAGCGCGCCGGCAGCGCCAGCGTCATCGAGCTGCATGGCAACATCGCTCGCATCAAGTGCGCGCGCGGCTGCGGCATCGTGACGGATTTCGCCCTGGAGGATACGCCGCCGCGCTGCCGCCATTGCGGCGCATACCTGCGGCCCGACGTCGTGTGGTTCGGTGAGATGTTGCCACCGGAGGCACTGGTGGCGGCAAACGACGCAGCACGACAATGCGACGTGTTCCTCAGTGTCGGCACCTCGGCCCTCGTGTATCCAGCCGCCGATTTGCCGCTGGTCGCCCTCGCCGATGGTGCGACACTCGTCGAGATCAACACGGCGAATACGCCCTTGAGCGCGCGGGCGAGCTTCGTGCTGCAGGGCCCGTCGGGTGCGGTGTTGCCTGCGCTGCTCGATGCTCTAGCAGCCTGACCTGCGACGAAGAACTCGTCCGCGCAGTCATGCGACTTGCCTATGTAGCCTCGAATCTGCCTGACGCACAGCTTATCGCCGACCTGTTGCGCGCGGCCGGCGTAGACACGCGCGTCTTCAACCAGAACGCCCAGAGCGTGGCTGGAGAAATTCCGCCGGCGGCAGCTGGCCCGCAGGTGTGGGTGATGGACGATGCCGAGCTGCAGCGCGCCCGCGAGTTGATAGTCGAGTTCCAGAGCCAACCGGCGCCGGACAGTCGCCGCTGCCCGCGCTGCGACGAAGACAATCCGACGACCTTCCTCAGCTGTTGGTACTGTGGCGCAACGCTGCCTTGATCAGCGTGTCAGGAATCGCTCGGTATACCTGATGCGCACGCGTGCGCGGTGCCGGTCGTACGTTCGACGCGTGCGTGCCTCAATCTACACGGTGGTGTCGAATTCGGAAATGCGGATGCCGTTTTCCGGCCCGAGCACGGTCGAATCGGGATCGTATTTGAATGCGAGCACCGTCGCTTCTGAGTCGAAGGGGACGGCACACGCGTCTTCCTCTGTCGAGCCGCCACTGGCTAACGGTTCCGGCGCGACGGGCGTTGAATCGGGGAGGCTGTCGAGCGTGACGGGACCCTTGGCGAGAATAAAGGACATCATTTGGGCGTCGACCGGTCGCCCGAACAAGTAGCCTTGCAGTTCATTGCAGCCGAGGGAAAGCAGCGCATGGGCCTGCTCCTTGGTTTCGACTCCTTCGGCGATGGTCTTAACGCCCAGTGTGTGCGCAAGATTGACGATAGCCCTGGTGATCTCGAGGTCTCCGGCCTTCGAGCCCAGATGTTTCACGAACGAGCGATCCACCTTCAACGCATCCAGCGGCAACTGCCGCAAGTAGCTGAAAGACGAGTATCCCGTTCCGAAGTCGTCGATGGCCACCGTTGCGCCAAGATTCCGGATGTATTCCAGAGTGTTGCGCGCGGCGTTCATGCTCTTCATGAACAGATTCTCGGTCACTTCCAGCTGCAGATACTTCGGGTCTATGCCGGTTATCTTAATGGCACTGACCACCGCCGCGAGAAGCTGATCGTCCCGGAACTGCAACGCGGACACGTTGACCGCAACCTGCACCGGAGGTAGGCCGGCATCCTGCCAGGCGCGCTGTTGCCGACATGCTTCCAAGAGCACCCACTCCCCGATCTTGGCGATCAGGCCCGTTTCCTCGGCGATGGGAATGAAGTTCGACGGCGCCACCATGCCGTGCAGCGGACTGCACCAGCGCACCAGCGCCTCGACGCCGGTGACGCGAAAACTTCCCGCGTCGACTTTCGGCTGGTAATGCAGGACGAACTGATGCTCCTCGAGCGCCTTGCGCAAGCCGTTTTCGAGGGAAAGCCGGCGAACCGCGGCGACGCTCATCTCCTGCGAGAAGAACTGGTAGCCGTCCTTGCCCTTCGCCTTGGCCCGATACAGGGCCATGTCAGCGTGCTTCAGGAGCACTTCGGCGTTCTGTCCGTCACCGGGACAGCAGGCGATGCCGATGCTGATCTGGGCCTGCACCTTCCGGCCGGCCAGTACGAAGGGTTTGCGGAAGGCATTGATCAGCCGCTCGGCAACCACGGCAAGCGCGTTCGCCTCGGACACATCGCGCAGGAGCAGCACGAACTCGTCGCCTCCGACCCGCGCCACGCTGTCACTGCCGTCACGGTTGACCGCCACATCGTCCTCCCTGCGCAGACAGGCACTCAGGCGACCCGCCGCCTGCATGAGCAGTTCATCGCCAACGCTGTGGCCAAAGGTATCGTTGATGCGCTTGAAATCGTCGAGGTCGAGGAACATCACCCCTACGTGCGAGTCGCGACGCACGGCGCTGGCAATGGCCTTTTCTAGTTCGTTCTTCAGATGACTGCGATTGGGCAGTTTCGTCAGGTCGTCAAACTGGGCATTGCGCAGAGCCTGCTGCTCGAGGGCCCGGCGCTGCTTCTTGGCCTCTTCGAGTTGCGCCTGTGCGGCCTGCAGTTCCTGCGTGTGGCGACGCGTGGCGGCGTCCAGGGATGAGCGCGACTCCTCCAGTTCTCGCGCCACGGCCTCGGCAGAATCCCGCTGGGCGCTGAGTTGCTCCACGGCAGCGCGCAGACGACCCACGAGGTGTACGACCAAGACGCCGGCAGCGGCCAGCAGCGATACGAACAGCATTGCTTCACTGTAGTCAGGGCGTATGACGGCAGCGGCCACGCCTGTCAGCACGACCGCTGACAAGGCGAATGCCAGGATTCTGGTTGGAGACCGCTTCATCATGCATTCCTTCGCGCCGTCGGCGCGCACGTCGCACGCAGGCAGTACGGCCGGGGGGGGTCATCCGGCCGTGTTCTGCGGAGCGTATCGGCGCCGTCGCGGCGCCACATCTCCCCGTTTAACGTGCTGAACTGCTAGTTCTTTAGCATCTCCGGTGGGACGACTGTGCGGGTTTCCTCGTATCGGCAAAATCAAGCTGCCCCCCGGGCCCCCAAGGGCGCGGCGGAACCTTCTCGGCATACCCCGAAACCAAGCGTTGGTGCGGTGCGGACGACCGCGTGGCATTTGTTGCCGGGCGCGCCGGCGCCGCCGGCATATCGTCGCGGTGTGTACTGACACCGGCCCAGACCGACGGACCGTACTTCGTCGACGAGCGTCTAAACCGCGCCGACATTCGCGCGGATCCGGCGGACGGCTCGCCACGCGCGGGCGTCCCGTTGACGCTGACGCTGCGCATCGCGGCGCTCGACGGCACCGGCTGCACGCCCCTGTCGGGCGCCATGGTCGACATCTGGCATTTCGATGCCGATGGCATCTATTCCGATGTTGTCGACGGCCCTTCCGACACTCGGGGAAGCAAGTTCCTTCGCGGTTATCAGATCGCCGACACCGAAGGTGCAGTCCGCTTCACCACCATCTATCCGGGCTGGTAATTTAGTCGGGCGGTACACATACACCTCAAGGTGCGCGCTGGCGGCCGCGCGGGCAGGCAGTACGAACTCACGTCCCCGCTCTACTTCGACGAAGCAGTCACCGAAAGCGTGTATGCGCGCCGAGGCGCGGGCTGGCCGAGGAACGCGAGTGACGGAATGTTCCGTCGCGGCGGCAGCCAACTTGTACTCACGCCCGTCGCCGCCGATGCGGGATATCGCGCGGTGTTCGACGTGGCGCTCCATCTGGCATAAGTGGCCCAGCAGCGCATCTGTGCGGAGCCTGCGCGGGACGAGCATGCCGGAGCCGTATCGCTGTTGGTCTCCTGCCAACCGCGGTGCGGTGTCATGTTTGCACGGCCCCAACACTCCTTAGTGTCGCGTCCGCATCTGGCGCGGGCGCCGGTGGCTCGCGCCGCCGCTTTTCATACTTATATTCAGTGTCTTACACATCATTGCCGGCCCCGTCTGCGGACCTGGCACGCCGCCTGCTAACT
>JRYG01000404.1_pt1 | contig 87285 bp, 74 predicted proteins | sample 235341 | NCBI WGS metagenome assembly JRYG01 (sample SAMN03074218, study PRJNA261478) | activated sludge metagenome | biome: Wastewater Treatment Plant; feature: Wastewater; material: Activated sludge; isolation source: activated biomass of a wastewater treatment plant treating hydrocarbon... ...
GCGCACGCGGGGATAGGCCCATGCTGCGCGAGGCAATTGGCGGCTTGGCGTCGGCTCCCCCGCGCACGCGGGGATAGGCCCTATCACCTACGATGAAGGCCGCGATTGACCATGGCTCCCCCGCGCACGCGGGGATAGGCCCTCAGCAGATCGGCGCCAATTTAGGATGAGCGCGGCTCCCCCGCGCACGCGGGGATAGGCCCTTCGACACGTTCTCGTCAGGGACAGGCAAGATGGCTCCCCCGCGCACGCGGGGATAGGCCCTCGCTGCGGCTCAAGCGCCTGACCGCACTGATGGCTCCCCCGCGCACGCGGGGATAGGCCCTTGAGATCGAGCGTCCCATTTCCGTCGTCAGCGGCTCCCCCGCGCACGCGGGGATAGGCCGTTGGGCGATTTATAAAACCGGGCTGGAGCTGCGGCTCCCCCGCGCACGCGGGGATAGGCCCGCCGTTCCATTCGCCGCCGTGGCGGTAAGCTTGGCTCCCCCGCGCACGCGGGGATAGGCCCAACGCGCCCTCTACTGTCGGCACCGGGGAGGCGGCTCCCCCGCGCACGCGGGGATAGGCCCGAGTCAGCGCGTCCATCAGCGTGGCGCCGCTCGGCTCCCCCGCGCACGCGGGGATAGGCCCGACCGGCAAGGTGACTCTTAGCGCCAACAAGTGGCTCCCCCGCGCACGCGGGGATAGGCCCTGGACGCCGACACTGGGCGGGCGTTGCTGTGCGGCTCCCCCGCGCACGCGGGGATAGGCCCGCTACAGCGTCAATCGTCCGGGCGAAATCGAAGGCTCCCCCGCGCACGCGGGGATAGGCCCTGGAGTGCCGCGTCGTCCGCATCGAAATTCCTGGCTCCCCCGCGCACGCGGGGATAGGCCCATGCTGGCCGAGTTTCCCGCCTCAGTGAAATTGGCTCCCCCGCGCACGCGGGGATAGGCCCTGTTGCGGCTTGATCCTGCGGCGCGGCTGGAAGGCTCCCCCGCGCACGCGGGGATAGGCCCCGGCCTTCGCCGGTCTTTATGGCGAAGGTCCGGGCTCCCCCGCGCACGCGGGGATAGGCCCACTTGCCACAGCCATTGTGGGGGCATGGCCGTGGCTCCCCCGCGCACGCGGGGATAGGCCCTCACGCTTGGCCAGGTAAAGCACCTGGCCGATGGCTCCCCCGCGCACGCGGGGATAGGCCCGCCGCCGCTCGGCTTTCCCGGTTGTGCCGTAAGGCTCCCCCGCGCACGCGGGGATAGGCCCCACGGCGCACAATTCAGACGGTTTCATATTCAGGCTCCCCCGCGCACGCGGGGATAGGCCCCGAATATACTTGTTCGTCATGACTGCTCCTGTGGCTCCCCCGCGCACGCGGGGATAGGCCGTCATGATTTGCCCGCCCGTCCCGAACGTGAACGGCTCCCCCGCGCACGCGGGGATAGGCCGTTCATGATTGATCCTTTCAGTTAGGCGCGGTCGGCTCCCCCGCGCACGCGGGGATAGGCCCCACGGTGGCCAGCGGCAGGGAATACAGGGCGCGGCTCCCCCGCGCACGCGGGGATAGGCCCCTTCGTCATTGCGGGCAAATACAAGGCCGAGGGGCTCCCCCGCGCACGCGGGGATAGGCCCTGGGCTCGCCCTCCATGTAGACCTTCGTTTGTGGCTCCCCCGCGCACGCGGGGATAGGCCCCGCGCGAAAGTGCCACGGATGTCGCTATCCGTGGCTCCCCCGCGCACGCGGGGATAGGCCCTCGCTTAGATAGCGTCAAGCAGCATGGCCGGTATACCGACAAACATTTTGGCCGGTCGGCCGGGATGATTGTCGGTAGTTATTCGGTCATGGTTGTCGCTCCGTGTTGGTGATTGTCGCTGGATGCTTGTCGGCGCCGACTGCTTGGCAATTCACGTTCCACTCGGCTGCCCACACCTCAGGCGCAATCTCGGCCAGCAGCCCAGCTCGCGCCATCGCCTCGCGGAACATGGCGCGGTAGATCTTCGACACTGCCCGCACCGGCAGGAAGAAGCCAAGACTCGCGGCGTGCCAGCGCCGCTCGGCATCCAGCACGCCGCCGGCCACGACATAGTGGATGTGCGGGTGGTACTGCAGTTGCCGGCCCCAGGTGTGCAGCACGCCGAAGAAGCCGGGGGTGCCTGCGCCCAAGTGCTCCGGGTCAGCAGCCAGAACCTCAGTCACTCAGCTCATTGAGCAGTCTGGTGAGTTCCCCCAGTATCCGCCGCCACTCGCGTTTCTTCTCGATTGCGGCCTTCGTGTGGCGGCCGTGTGTGAGCGGCCGGCCCGTCGATTTGCCGCCGTGCATACGGCAGCGTGCCTTGCCCTTAATTGCTGGCGCCTGGCAAGGCGTACCTCTTCGTGTTCGTGCACCACAGCGCGGCGCACAGTGCATGGGGTAACCGCTCATTTTGTACTTCCCTCCCCAGTCTGAACGTTTCCGACAATGGCCTGCCCTCCCTCCGCCACCGTCACTCGCTGCACAACGATGGTCTGATTCCCGCCGGTGCGCAGGCGCTGCATGGTGAGCAACCCGCGCTGGAACGCCTCTATCATCCGCACCGACACATTCAGCAGCCGGGCCTTCTCGGCGGCGCCGGTTTCAAAACAGGCCCTGTCAGCGCTTTCGAGTGCGGCCTTATGCGCAATGGCAAGCTGGTGGACGAGCATCTTCTCCAGGCTGTTCTGGGCGCCTATGGAGTTGGCGGCATCCACCGCCAGCGCTACGGCGTCGGTCCCAAGGCGGGCGAGCAGATCGATACGCTGGGCGCTCGCATCCAGCGCCACCGAGTCCGGAGTACGCAGAGTATCCCGGATGTAAGGGTTGTCGGTCGGGACCACCTCGCCCAGAGCGATCTCGGCCTGCGGCGTCACCTGCGCCAGAGCATCAGCCCGCTGCGCAAACTGATCTGCACGATGTTGCTGCACCGCCGCAGCTTCCATGTCGCCGCGCCGGCGCAGGCGATTTGCCTCCGCCTGTGCAGACATCGACCACATGTGCGCCTTCGCGATGCGGGCAGTGGTGTCTCGCCCTGCATGGCCACGCTCCACACAGGGATCGCAGATGTACCCGCCTTCGCAGCGGGTGAGCTTCCCCTCAGTGATGCCGCACATTGCGCAGCGCCTTATGACATTCTTCTTGCTCATCTTCCGTTCTCCGATAGCCCTGGCCAACGTTCCCTGCCCGGACGTTGATCGGGGTCATCTGCCTTCGGCACATAGCCCTCGCACCGCCTGGGCAAGTCCCGGATTGGCTCATGACTACGCCGTGCCGAGTCCAGCCCTACCGGGCCGGCGATCACGCAGACCCTACGCAGGGATAAGTTCGCGCATTGGCTGCAGCAACGGCGGTCGCCATCCCACGCCGCGTCGGCGCCACCCTCCTGCAAATCCACTTGTGCCCGCCGCAGGTAGTAATTCCGCGCCTCGGCATCGTCCTTGCACTGGCTTAGCACGTCACCGATGACGTCCGCGCCGGTTTCCTCAATCAGCGCCAGCCATGCCCGGATTGCCGCTTCCTCGCTGGCGGTCAGGGGTGCAAATGGTTGCCGGATGGTCGGGGTAAGGGGTTCCGCCGCTAACGCGTCCGGGTGCTGTTCCAGAATCTCGGCATTCGTCGCAGGCGGGGTGCAGGAAACTTCCAGCGGATCGCGGTCTGGGTAGTGAATCAACCACCAGCAGGAAGCCGGCGCCGTGTCGCCAGCGCCGACTTTCAGGGCTTCGATGATTTCCGCTTTGTGTTCGCGGATCACCGACAGCCAGCGATTCACCGCCGCGCCGTCGCCGGTCGCCTTGATGGTTCCAGTGCGCGAAAGGGTCAGGCTCACCCCGTCCGCTTGCGCCTCGCGGACGATTATCGCGGGGGTCATATCTCCACCTCGACCACGCCCGGATTGTGCTGAAGGTGCTCAATTTCCCTGAAGGTGCTCACCTCCTTTTGTTGGGCATCTTCAGCGCTTTTGAGCATCTTCAGTGACCGGCCCTGAAGGTGCTCACGTTGAGCATGTTCAGCAGGAAGCTTCCACAGCCATTGCTGTCTTGCCGTTCCGAAGTGCCCGCCTTCTTTCGCTGGCTCAATCCCAAGCGCCTTTTGCGCCCGCCGGATCGTTGCCCAGGAATACCCCGCGCCATCCGCATCCGCCTTGATGGTCTTGGTTGGTAGCGGCCCATTCGCCAGCAAGTCGGCAAGGAATCGCTTGGCATCGGCCAGGGTGCCGCCTTCGCCGTCGCCGCCGGTTGCGTCCGCCGTCGCCAACAGTTCCCGCGCCGCGCCCTCCACCGCCTCGCCCCACTGCACAGACGATGCGAAGATGCCCGGATGCGTTTTCAGTTCGGCTTGGTGCAGATCGTATTCAAAGCCGCCGTCATCCGGTCCGATGTTCGATTTCGCCCGGCAGAAAAGCCGCACGGTGCGCCCATCGTCGCCTTCTTCCTGGTGCTTCGCCGCCACCAAGACAATACGTGCCATTGCTCCGTAGGCAATGCTGCCGTTGATGCGCTCAACCGGATCACTCCCCGCGCTGCTCTTCCGAAAGTGAGTTATTCCAATCACCGCGCAATTCATGTCTTTCCCGATGTCGACAAGGGGTTGCAAGCTGCGCCTTACCTGCGGATTACTGTTTCCCTCGCCGATTACCGCTGAAACCACGGGATCAACGATCAGCAGTCGCACGCCGCCGATTTCCACCAGCTTGCGCCGCAGCGGCTCCATGTCGCGCGCAGGGTCGAAGGATCGCCGCTCGTTGCCCTCCCGAATGTCGGCAATGAAATATGCGCGGGACAGATCAGCGCCCGACAGCGCCAGCCGGGGAATCAAGGTATCGGCGGGATCATCCTCGCCGCTCCAGATCACGACATTTCCGGCAATGGATCGGGTGCCATCCGGCCAGCGTCCGCCGGTTGTCACGGTCGCTGCCAGCCCCATGCTGATAGTCGTTTTGCCGGTGCCCGGTGCCCCGCCGAAAACGTGCATCTTTCCCGCCGCCAACCAACCATTCCACAGCCAGGTTATCGGCTCGGGGATTACGTCGCTGGCCCGGATCAGGTTCACGTCCCGCGCATATTCGCCCGCAGGCGCGCGCTCTTCGTCGGCTTGAACCTCTTCCCCATCCGGCTCACTCGCGTTCGCTCTGCGTTGAGGTTGCCCACGCAACGCACCTTCCGCCAAGGAGTCAAGAAACGATGCTCCCCGCTCGATGCCGCTATCCATTTTCCAGCCCCCCCGCCGTCAATGCCGCCTGAATTCGGCCCACTGCGAGGATTAGGCGTTCGCGGTCGACAGGCGAAAATGGACGCCCGGATACCAGCGCCGTGCCCGCGATTGCAACGACAAGCGCCTCGAAAGCGATGCAGCGGAGAATATCCGCCGCCGGGAACGGCCGGCGTTCGGGCTTGGCAGAGTGCTTGCCATCCTGTCGCGGTGGGAACAGCGCGGCCATGTCCATGCCGACGGCGTGTAGCACGTCGGGGACCGAACAACCGGCGAAACAATGGAGAAGCAGGACGCCTTCGTCGGTTTCGCGGATCGCCAGAGAAGGCCCCTTGTCGTCATGCGCAGGGCATAGCGACTGCCAGCGGCTCGGACCAAGGCGCTTCACCTTGTCCAGCTTTGCCAAGAGAACTTCGACAGTCATCGCCGCTCCCCTTCCGCCGGCCTGACCGGCAGCATTCCCAACAGGGCAAGCCGCACAAACACGGCTTTGACGCAGGATGCTCTCGGGGTAGGATTGCGGCTATCGCTAGTCTTTGGGGTCCCGTTCCGCGTGGGGGCGCACCCCTTGTTGTTTTTGGACATGACTCGCCCACTTCAAGCCTTGCGGCTTTTCTCAACTTGGGCAGTCAGCCATGCGTCAATTTCCGCCTCGATCCAGCCGACGGCTTTTGCGCCGACAGAAATCGGCTTGGGGAAGGTCGGGTCATAGTCTCCCGGTCTCTTGGGGTTTTGCCTCAGTCGGGCATAGATGCTGGAACGGGAAAGCCCAGTGCGGGCTTCAACCTGCTTGCGCCGAAGTATGGTTAGCGCAGTTTGGATTTGTGCGGCCATGTTTCGCTTTCTCCTGTCGAAGGTGAAGCGTCCCAGAGTTGCCCGGAACACATGGTTCGCATGATAGGAGCCCAGCTTGAAGATTCACGGTAGTGGCATACACCCAGATTATCGGGTGCTTCCTACTACCGAAGAAGAGATGGGTCTGCGTTCTTTGCTTCGATGACAATGTCTCGCCAAGTCTGCTCGTCCCGAATGAGATTCATGTCGTCACCGATCAACTTCAGGATACGAATGGCATCAGATGTATAACCGAAATAGGCATCCCCGGTCGCCGCCGGCTTGATGCCGTACTCCTTGAGTGTGTTCAACACGTGAATTGCAAGCTGTACCGCCACCCAATGCTGCCTTTCATCTGGTCTTTTTACTCTTGGCAGATTGCCAATCGCATCTCCCGCCTGCTCGATGTTTGGTGCGAATTCCGCGAGCTTGTCTGCACAGCCAAGTGGATTGGCATTGATGCCGAGTAGTCGATCCAAGTCTGGGGAAATACTGCGCAGTCTTTCTTCTAGTTCGGTCACGCGCTTAAGCAGATCATCTCGCTCAGCTCGTAGTTCAGCCTTCGTGCCTTCAAAGCCTTGCCAATGCAATTCGTCTTTTGCCCACCGTGCTTCGGCCAGGATACGCTCGACGAAATCGTCAGCGGGATTACCCCATACATCGTCATATTTGACTTCCTTGTCTGGGTAGAATTCGCGGAGCTTGCCCCTAAGCTCGCTGCTGAAGTCTCTGAGCTTTTTCCCAGCCCCATTCCCGGCATACCGAGGTTTCTTAGTTGGCATGTCGCACCCCTTCACGCTCGCCCTTAATTGGGTGCCGCACCAGCCGGGCAAGGGTTCCCCGTTTTCGCCCTTGGGAATCAGCCTAGTGCTAGGCGCGGCAATCCATTATGCGGCCGGCTGGTAAGCCTTCCCGAAAGGCCCAATGATTACCTTGCCGCGTCTGTCCTGAATCTGGCTATCCACGAAATCGGCCCACCATTGCAGCATTTCCCGCCGTTGGTCGGCGTACTGCGCCCGGTTATAGACGCCCCGGATGCCCTTGGTTTCGTGGGCTAGCGCCTTCTCGATCCAATCGGAATTGAAGCCAGCTTCATGCAAATGCGTTGAAGCCGTGCGCCGGAAATCGTGAATCACGAAATCCCGCACGTCGATTTCCAGCGCGCGCACGGCCACGTTAAGGGTGCTTTTCGCAATCGGTTGATGCAGGTCGCCACGGCTCGGGAATACCCATTCGGAACCGCTCGCCAGCCCCTTCAATTCCTCGAACATCGCCACCGCTTGCCGGGACAGCGGGACAAGGTGCGGCTTGTCCTTCTTCATGCGCTCGCCGGGGATCGCCCATTCGGCATGTTCTAGGTCAAGCTCTTCCCATCGGGCTTCGATTAGTTCCGATTTCCGCACCATGCACAGGATCAGCAGGTGCAGCGCCAGCTTGTGCGCCCGCTTCATGGACGATTGGTAGATCGCCCGCAACAGCCGCCCGACTTCCTCCGGTGTCAGGGCCACGTCGCGGCTTCTGGCACTGGCAATGAATTTCGCTTCGACTGCCGCCGCCGGGTTGAATGTCGTTTTCTCCCGCGCAATCGCATAGGCGAAAAGGCGTTTCAGCACGTTGCGGGTTTGCAGCGCCATTTGATCGGCCCCGCGATTCTTGATCTTGTCGGTAATCGCCAGGATGTCGGTCACGGTCACGTCGGCGACTTGCTTCGCGCCAATGGCCGGGATCACGTCCTTTTCCAGGATGCGCTTGACGTTGCGCGGGTTGCTCTTCGCTGGCTCGGCGATTTCCGCATACCAGCGCCGGGCAAAGGCTTCCACGGTGTCGCCGGCCTTCGCTTCGGCTTCCTTCGCCCTCACCTTCTCGACAGCCTTCATGCACCAGTTACGGATGAAGGCTTGGGCCATTTCCTTGACGGCGGGGGCGGCCTCTTCGGGGATCGGATCGCCGCGCTTTAAAGCCATCGGCGACAGGCCGCGCCCGGCCAGCGCCTTGCAATCGTCCCGCCATGTCCGCGCTTCGGCCAGCGTATAGGTCGGGTACTCACCCAGCGTCACCTTTTCCTGTTTGCCCGCCAGGCGGTAGCGCAGCCGCCATACCTTCGCACCGCCGGGCATGACTTCCACAAACAGCCCGCCCCCGTCGGCCTGCTGCTTGTCGCCGGGTTTCAGATTCCGCAGCTTGGTATCGGTCAGCGCCATGATTCCGCCCTTTCGGTTCCCTTGTGCCCATCAGCGGGGGTCGCCTTGGGCACAGTAGCCAGTCATGGGCACAGCCGCCGAAAAGCCTTGTCTGGTGCCAGCCTTCGCCACGTCGCGCCCGCCATTTGTGCCCATGAAAACCGGATTTCGCCGCCAGGCAGGCCGGCAGTTGGGCACAGCTTTTGTGCCCATTACGCAATCGACTAACCCACCATGGGCACAATCATGGGCACAATTCTATGCGGATTAACGCGGAACATGCAAGCCTATGACGGAACAAAAAACCCGCAGTTACGCGGGCTTAGAGGGTGTTTCGCGGAAGGCTTCGGACTATGCCGGATAGCTCGCTATTTTCCTATGCAGAACCGGGCGAAGATCTCGCCGAGCAATTCATCGGCGCCAAACTCGCCGGTGATTTCGTTCAGCGCATGCTGGGCCAAGCGCAGTTCCTCGGCGAACAGTTCTGCTTGACCGAGCTTCGCCGACGCGTCCCTCAAGTGCGCCCGGGCGCGGGCAAGTGCCTGCAGGTGACGCTCCCGCGCACTGAACAGCCCCTCAGTTGCTGGCGCCCAGCCGGCTATGCGCAGCAGTTCCTGCTGCAGCAGGTCCACGCCCGCGCCTGTTTTGGCCGACAGGGCCAGCCTCACGGCGCCGTCGTGCTCCTGCCGTTCCGGCGGTTCGCCGATGAGATCGATCTTGTTCGCCACGATCACCCGTACCGCCGAGCCCGGCAGCCCGGCGGCAATCGCGCGATCCTCGGCCGTCAGGCCCTGGCGCGCATCCGTCATCAGGATGACGACATCGGCCTGACCGATTTCAGTCCAGCTCCGGGCAATGCCGAGTTGCTCGACTGCGTCGGCCGTCTCCCGTAGCCCGGCCGTATCGATGATGTGCAGCGGGATGCCCTCTATCTGGATTGCCTCGCGCAGCGCGTCCCGTGTCGTGCCGGGAATCTCGGTGACGATGGCCCGCTCCTGCCCGGCCAGCTGGTTGAGCAGGCTGGATTTGCCGACATTGGGTCGACCGGCCAGGACCACTTGCAAGCCGCTGCGCAGCAGACTCCCCTGTTTTGCCCGCGCGGCGATCCAGTCCAACAGGCCGGTCAGCGCCGCCAACCGCTGTTCAGCATCGGTCTCGCGCAGGAAGTCGACTTCTTCCTCGGGAAAATCCAGGGTTGCTTCGACAAGGCTACGCAGCTCGATCAGGGCACGCACAAGCTCATGGACCGCATCGGAGAAGGCGCCGCTGAGCGAGCGCATGGCACCGCGCACCGCAGCGGCGGTGGATGCTTCGATCAAGTCGGCAACGCTTTCCGCCTGTGCCAGATCGAGCTTGTCGTTCAGAAACGCGCGCTCGGTAAACTCGCCCGGACGGGCCAGCCGTGCCCCGAGTTCCAGGCAGCGCTGAAGCACGAGTTGCAGCACCACCGGGCCGCCATGGCCCTGCAGTTCCAGCACATCCTCGCCGGTGTAGGAATGGGGAGAGGGGAAGAACAGCGCAATGCCCTGATCGATGATCTCGCCGGCGCCGTCGCGGAAGGCGCCGTAGAGCGCCCGGCGCGGCTCGGGAACCCGACCCAGAATCCGTGTCGCCAGCCCGGCGAGGTTCTTGCCCGAAACCCTCACCACGCCAATGCCCCCGCGCCCCGGAGGCGTCGCCACGGCGGCGATCGTGTCAGGTGGTCTTAGGCTTTCCACCCTCGATCATGCGGGTGATCTGCCACTGCTGGGCAATGGACAGGATGTTGTTCACCACCCAGTACAACACGAGGCCCGCCGGGAAGAACAGGAACATGGCGGTGAAAACGATGGGCATGATCATCATCACCTTGGCCTGGATGGGGTCCGGCGGCGTCGGGTTGAGCTTGGTCTGGATCAGCATGGTCACGCCCATGACGATGGGCAGAACGTAATACGGATCCTTCGAGGACAAGTCGGTGATCCAGCCGATCCAGGGGGCCTGCCGCACTTCCACACTGCCCAGCAGCACCCAGTAGAGAGCGATGAAGACCGGAATCTGCACCAGGATCGGCAGGCAGCCGCCGAGGGGATTGATCTTCTCCTTCTTGTACAGTTCCATCATTTCCTGGTTCATGCGTGCCCGGTCATTGCCGTACTGCTCCTTTATTTTCATGAGCCTCGGCGTGATCACGCGCATTTTCGCCATGGATTTGTAACTGGCCGCCGAGAGCGGGAAGAACAACAGCTTGATGATCACCGTAAGCAGAATGATGGCCCAGCCCCAGTTGCCCACGAGACGGTGCAGCCATTCCAGCACCCAGAACAGCGGCGCCGCAATCACCGTCAGCCAGCCGTAGTCCACCACCAGATCGAACCCCGGTGCGATTTTTTCCAGCTTCGCCTGCTCCTGCGGCCCGGCGTACAGGGTCAGCCCGAACTTGCCCGTATCGCCAGGAGCGATTGTCGCCACAGGCACGATGACGCCGGCGCTGTACAGGTTCTCCCCCACCTTGCGCATGAAGAATTCGCGCTCGTCCCTGCCCTGCGGCAACCATCCCGCCACGAAATAGTGCTGGACCACGGCGACCCAGCCGTCTTTTGCTTTCTGGACGAACTTAGCCTTTCCTTTCTCGATGTCGGTGAAATTCACCTTCTGGAATTTGCCCTCGTCGGTATAGACGGCCGGGCCGGTGAAAGTGGCGATAGTCGTCAGTCCCGCCTCGGGCACCTTGCCATCGCGGGTCAGCTGGTAGTAGGCGTGAGCGGCCAGCGGCGCCTGGCGCTTGTTGGCGACCTCGTAGGCGACATCGATCAGGTAGCTGCCGCGGCGGAACGTATAGGTCTTGGCAACCGTCGCACCGTCCGCCTGCTCGGCCTGCAGGCGCAGGACGAGATTGTCTTCGCCCGGTTTAAGTTCGTGAGGCCCCGGATCGAGCTTGAACGCCGTCTTGTGCGTCGGCAGCCCCTCTCCGATGAGCCCCGATTGCGCCAGATAGATATGTTCCTGCCCGGGGTCGAAGAGAACGAAAGCCCTATCCTTGCTCTCGGTGGATTTGTGCTGGGACAGCTCCAATCGCACCAGATCCCCGCCTTGAGCAGAGATTTCCGCCACGAAGAGATCGGTCTTGACCACCGCCTTCGCGCCCGGCGACGACACCGGGGTCGTGGCCGGCGCGGCTCCCGGAACGGACGATACCCCTGCCGTCACGCTCGGGGTTGGCGTGGTCGGCGTCGGCGCTGCCTGTTGCGCCTTCGCCGGCTCTGCGCTCGGCTGAGGCTGATGCTGACGTTGCCAGGCATCCCACAGCATGACCAGCGAAAACGTGAAGATCAGCAATAGGATAAGTCGTTGGTTGTCCATGAGCTATGTTGTTCTTCGGCGTCCTGCCCGGCTATGGCAGCGGATCAAATCCACCCGGATGCCAGGGATGGCAGCGACACACACGCTTCGCCGCAAGCCAAGTCCCCTTCGCTGCACCATACCTGTCCAGCGCTTCGATCGCGTATTCGGAGCAGGTGGGAAAAAACCGGCATCGTCTTCCAAGCAGTGGGCTGATCGCATAGCGATAGGCCCGTACCGCGCCAGTAAGCAACCACTTCATCCCGTCAGCCTTGCCAGCAACGCAGCCACATCCCGGTGCAGCGCCGGGCGATCGTCGGCGGCCACCGGCCGCACAAGCCGTAACACCACGTCACAACTGGGTAACGACAACCAGGCACGGCGAAATGCCTCGCGGGCGAGGCGCTTTACCAGGTTGCGCGTCACTGCCCGCCGGGCAAGTTTCCGGGCCACGACCAACCCAAGCCGTGCGCCACGGCCGTTGTTCGGGCGGTAGGAAAGCTGGAAATACATCCCCTTGAACGACCGCCGAAAAGCAAAAACGGATGAAAATTCATCCGTTTTGCTCAGCCGATGCGCCGCACGAAAGCGGTAAGCGCTACCCCCTGTCGCGACCAATCACACGCCTAGCCGCGCCCTGCCCTTGGCACGACGGGCGCGGATCACCGCCCGTCCGCCGCGGCTGCGCATGCGAACGAGAAATCCATGGGTGCGTTTTCTGCGCACGACCGAAGGCTGAAAGGTGCGTTTCATCGTCTTATGCCCGCGAATGGGAAAAGCGTGTGATTACAGCTTTTCGCCTGTTGCTTGTCAAGCCGCGTTTTTTATGCGGGCTGTGGATAACTTTTCCGGAACGCGCTAAAATTCGCCCGTCGTCTGCCCCCAGGCGGCAGCAATGTGGTACGACAGCATCAAATAAATATTATAAAAATCAATACCATGAAGCGTACGAGCGCGTTGCAGGGCGCTTGTCGTGCGCGTGGTCGCCATTGATCCCACATGTCATGAACGAATTCTGGACGTCGTGTCTTAGCCAGTTCGAGAAAGAGCTGCCGGCGCAGCAATTCAATACCTGGATAAAGCAGTTGCGCCTGGAGTCCGAAGGTGGTTCGGATCGCGACCTGCGCTTGATCGCCCCGAACCGTTTCATCCTGCAGTGGGTACGGGAACGCTACATGTCACGCATCGAGGAACTCGGTCGTCATTACTTCGGTGGCCCCGTGTCGATCACATTGGGACTGCCGGACACCAGCGATGACAATAACCCCGCGCCCCGGCTCAGACCCGGCACGTCGCCGGCGCTGCATGTGGTTCCACCGGTTCCGCCGGCCAAGTCGACGGCGAGCCCTGCCGACAGCGCCTACGAGAAGACACGGCTCAACGCCGATTTCACGTTCGACACGTTCGTCACCGGTCGCGCCAACGAGCTCGCCCGAGCGGCAGCGATCCAGGCTGCCCGCAATCCCGGGGTTTCCTACAACCCGCTGTTTGTCTATGGCGGGGTCGGCCTTGGCAAGACCCATCTGGTCCACGCCCTTGGCAACGCCGTCTACCGCGAAAACCCCGAGCTGGTCATACGCTATATCCATGCCGAAGACTATTTCGCCGATGTCGTACGCGCCTACCAACAGAAATCCTTCGACGTGTTCAAGCGCTATTACCGCTCCCTGGACCTGCTTCTCATCGACGACATCCAGTTCTTCAACAACAAGAACCGGACCCAGGAAGAATTCTTTCATGCATTCAATGCTCTGACCGAGGCGCGCAAGCAGATAGTCATCACCTGCGACACCTACCCGAAGGATATCCAAGGGCTGGAGGACCGGCTGATATCCCGCTTCGATTGGGGCCTCACGGTCCAGATCGAACCGCCGGAACTGGAGATGCGGGTCGCCATCCTGAAGAAGAAGGCCGAGGCCGAAGCTATCGATCTGAGCGAAGATGTTGCCTTCCTGATCGCCAAGAATCTGCGCTCGAACGTGCGCGAATTGGAGGGCGCCTTGAAGAAGGTGTTGGCCTTTGCCCGCTTTCACAGGCGCGAGATCGACCTCGAATTGGCAAAAGAAGCGCTCAAGGACCTCCTCGGCGCCCACAATCGTCAGATCACCATCGACGCAATCCAGAAGACCGTGGCTGACTACTACAAGATCAAGGTTGCGGACATGTACTCCAAGAAACGCACGCGCACGGTGGCACGTCCGCGCCAGGTGGCAATGTGGTTGGCCAAGGAACTGACCCCGATCAGCTATCCCGCCATCGGCGAGGCCTTCGGCGGCCGTGACCACACGACCGTACTCCACGCCTGCCGCACCATTTCCGAAATGCGGCTAAAAGATACAGGCATCAACCACGACCTTCATGTGCTTACTCAGGTCATTCGGGGCTGAACAAATTGTGTATAACCTGGGGACAAAATGTTGATAACTTCGAAATTTCGTTGTCCGACAGCTTTCATCTACATTTCGGTCACAGGATTTTCGGCCCTTATCCAGACGTTTATCCGCGCTGCAACAAATTGATAGAGAAAAAACTTTTTCACAAATCCACAGAACTGCGGCCAGGTTAACTAGTATTGGAGATTTAAATAAATGCTTCTTGTCAAAACACAAAAAGAGGCCATTCTTGCTCCGCTTCAGTCCGTATGCGGCATCGTCGAAAAGCGGCACACGTTGCCGATCCTGTCCAATGTTCTGATCGAGAAAAACGACAGCAACGTTACGCTGCTGGCCACGGATATCGAGATTCAGATCCGTACTTCGGCGCCAGGCGCGGTACCGGGCGAGCCGGTCGCAGTCACCGTCGGTGCGCGCAAGCTGCAGGACATCCTTCGCGCCCTTCCCGACGGCGCCGATCTGAGTCTCGCTTTGGAAGACAAGCGCCTACAGGTGCGGTCGGGCCGCAGCCGCTTCAACCTGCAGACGCTGCCCGCGGCAGACTACCCGCGCATGGCGCAGAACGAGGGCGAGCAGGTCCGCCTCCAGTTGTCGCAGAAGGGCTTCAAACGCCTGCTCGGGTTGGTGCAGTACGCCATGGCACAGCAGGATATCCGCTACTACCTGAACGGGCTGCTGCTGGTCGTCACCGGCAAGGAGCTGCGGGCGGTCGCTACGGACGGACATCGCCTGGCCTACGTAGCCGAGGCGCTCGAACAGGAGATGCCGCGCGCCGACATTATTTTGCCGCGCAAGACCGTCATCGAGCTGTCGCGCCTGCTGGCCGACAACGACGATGCGCTAGAGATGCGCTTGAGCGGCAATCAGGCGCTGTTTCGCTTCGGCTCGATCGAATTGGTATCGAAGCTCATCGACGGCAAGTTCCCGGACTATGAGCGCGTCGTTCCGCACGGCCACGGCAAGACTCTGCGCATTCCGCGTCAGCAACTGCTGCAATCGCTGCAGCGCGCGGCGATCCTCACCAACGAAAAGTTCCGTGGCGTGCGGCTGGTGCTCGCCGACGGGAGCCTGAAGATCATCAGCAGCAACGCCGAGCAGGAAGAGGCGCAGGAAGAGATCGAAGTCGCCTATCACGGTGACGCACTGGATATCGGATTCAACGTCACCTATCTGCTGGATATCCTCAACAACGTCAGCGTCGAAGAGGTCGAGTGTCACCTCGCCGACGCCAACAGCAGTGCGCTGATCACCCTGCCCGGCAATCCTCACTTCAAATACGTCGTCATGCCCATGCGAATCTAGCGCAGTAGGCGCCGTCGGCCTTCCCCGGAGCTTATGCCGGCCGACCGGGGCGCTGGTGAGGCAGGTGTAGACGCGGGCGGTCGCTGCGGCCGCGCATCGGGCATACCGGTAGCAACTTTCTGGAGCAGTTAATGGCGGAAAACGGAAACGGAGAAAACAGTTACGATTCCAGCAGCATCAAGGTGCTGAAAGGGCTGGAGGCCGTGCGCAAGCGCCCGGGCATGTATATCGGCGATACCTCGGACGGCACCGGCTTGCACCACATGGTGTTCGAGGTCGTGGATAACGCCATCGACGAAGCGCTGGCCGGTCACTGCGACGACATTGTTATAACCATCCATACCGACAATTCGGTGTCCGTGACCGACAATGGTCGCGGCATACCGGTGGACATCAAGGACGACGACGAGCTTAAGCGCTCCGCCGCCGAGATTGTCATGACGGAGTTGCATGCTGGTGGCAAGTTCGACAGCAATTCGTACAAGGTCTCAGGCGGCTTGCATGGTGTCGGTGTCTCGGTCGTCAATGCGCTTTCCGAGTGGCTGCGCCTGACCATCCGTCGCGACGGCAAAGTCCATTTCATGGAGTTCCACGACGGCGTGCCGGTCGAGCCGCTCAAGGCAATCGGCGACACCGCCAAGCGCGGAACGGAAGTTCATTTCCTCGCTGCGACATCGACGTTCGGCAACATCGAGTACCACTACGACATATTGGCGCGCCGCCTGCGCGAACTCTCCTTTCTCAACAACGGCGTCAAGATCAAGCTGGTGGATCAGCGCCAGGCGAAGGAGGAGGATTTCGCCTTCGCCGGCGGCGTCAGGGGATTCGTCGAGTACATCAACCGGGCCAAGACCGTCCTGCATCCGAACATCTTTCACGGCACGGCGCAGAAGGACGGCATCCAGGTCGAAGTCGCAATGCAGTGGAACGATGCCTACCAGGAGCAAGTGCTTTGTTTTACCAACAACATTCCGCAGAAGGACGGCGGCACGCACCTGACGGGCCTACGCTCGGCGATGACGCGCGTCATCAACAAGTACATCGACGAGAACGAATTGGCCAAGAAGGCCAAGGTCGAAACCACCGGCGATGACATGCGCGAAGGACTGGCCTGCGTGCTGTCGGTGAAAGTGCCGGAGCCGAAGTTCTCCTCGCAGACAAAGGAGAAGCTGGTTTCCTCCGAGGTGAAGCCTGTGGTCGAAGAGATTGTCGGTCAGAAGCTAGCCGAGTTCCTGTTGGAACGCCCGTCCGATGCGCGCATCATAACGGGCAAGATTATCGATGCCGCCCGCGCGCGCGAGGCAGCACGCAAGGCGCGCGAGATGACTCGCCGCAAGGGCGTGCTCGACGGCATGGGCTTGCCGGGCAAGCTCGCCGACTGCCAGGAGCGGGATCCAGCCCTGTCGGAGATCTACCTCGTCGAGGGCGACTCCGCCGGCGGCTCGGCCAAGCAGGGCCGCGACCGCAAGTTCCAGGCGATCCTGCCGCTGAAGGGAAAGATCCTCAACGTTGAGAAGGCGCGCTTCGACAAGCTCATCTCCAGCCAGGAAATAGCCACGCTCATTACCGCGCTGGGCACCGGCATCGGCAAGGAAGAGTACAAACCGGAGAAGCTGCGCTACCACCGCATCATCATCATGACCGATGCCGACGTGGATGGCGCCCATATCCGCACCCTGCTCCTGACCTTCTTCTATCGCCAGATGCCGGAGTTGGTCGAGCGTGGTCACATCTACATCGCCCAGCCGCCACTGTACAAGATCAAGCACGGCAAGAGCGAGCGCTACATCAAGGACGACCACGAGCTGAACCAGTATCTGCTCAGGCTGGCCCTCGAGGGCACCGAACTCACCCCGCGCAGCGACGCGCCGCCGATCAAGGGCGAAGCGCTGGAAGAACTTGCCCGCGCGCACCTGCTGGCGGAGGCAGTCATCGCCCGTTTGGGCGACTACGTCGATGCCGAAGTGCTGCACGCCGTTCTCGGCCATGACATCAAGCTCGATCTTGGCTCGGAGCAGGCTGCCGGTGCCTGCGCCCGGCGCCTGGGCGAGGTGCTGCCCGAATCGATTCGCGTCGAGCCGCACTGCGATGACAAGACCGAGCGCTGGCAACTGCGCGTGGTAAAGGTACACCATGGCAACCTGCGCCTGGGCATGCTCGACGAAGAGTTCCTGCTTTCTGGCGACTACAAGCAGATTCGCCGTGCCGCGGAACTCATCTCCGGGCTTATCGGCAAGGGCGCGGTGATCCGTCGTGGAGAGCGCAGCCAGGCCGTATCGAGCTTCGCGGACGCCATGCGCTGGATGCTCGCCGAGGTGGAGAAAAACCTCGCCAAGCAGCGTTACAAGGGTCTGGGCGAGATGAATCCCGAGCAGCTGTGGGAGACGACCATGGACCCCGGCACCCGCCGGTTGCTGCGCGTGCAGATCGACGATGCCATCGCCGCCGACGAGATCTTCACGACGCTCATGGGCGACAATGTCGAACCGCGCCGCGCCTTCATCGAGCAGAACGCGCTGGTCGCGCGCAATATCGACGTTTGACGCGGTGGTCGTTGGCCACTGGGAACGGCCGCGCCGGACGAGGACGACAGCCGCGGCGGTGGCGTGCCGTCGATGCCCTGGCCCGCAAGCGCGCCCTTTGCCAGGCGGATGCTATCGTCGTTTGTATCAGGCCGCCGTCTGTACCCTCAGCCAGTGCGGATTGGCACGTAGATCCGGGCGTCGCCACGCTGGATCAGCAACGCCAGACGCGCGCCGGCGGCATCCACCAGGCGGCGGAATTCCTGCACATCGGCCACCGGCTGGTTATTGATGCCGACGATGACATCGCCGGGGCGAATGCCGGCGCGCGCCGCCGGACCGTCGGCGTCTTCCACGACCACGCCGCCGTTGCCCAATTGCCGCTCCTCCCGGGCATTGAGCGGGCGCACCGATAACCCCAGCTTGCCGCCGGTCGCCTTCTTCTCCGGCTCCAGTGCCGCCTGCTTTTCCGGCGTCAGCTCGCCCAGGGCTACGGACAGGTCGCGGTGGCTGCCTTGCCGCCATATGCGCACCGATGCCGTGTCGCCCGGGTGCATATCACCGATCAGGCGCGGCAGGTCCGCAGACTCCTCGACCCGGCTGCCATTAACGGCGACGATGACGTCGCCCGGGGCCAAGCCGGCGCGCTCGGCCGGACTGCTTTTCTCCACGGCCGATACTAAGGCACCGGCGGGCATGTCCAGACCAAACGAGTCCGCAAGTTCCCGCGTCAGCGGCTGGATGGTGACGCCGAGCTTGCCGCGCGAAACCTTGCCGTGCTTCTGCAACTGGTCCTTGATCTTAATTGCGACGTCGATGGGGATGGCGAAGGACAGCCCCTGATAGCCGCCGGTGCGGCTGTAAATCTGGGAGTTGATGCCGATCACCTCGCCATTGAGATTGAACAACGGGCCGCCCGAGTTGCCCGGGTTGATGGCGACGTCGGTCTGGATGAAGGGTACATAGGTTTCGTCCGGCAATGAGCGCGATTTGGCGCTGACGATGCCGGCCGTCACCGAATGCTCGAAACCGAAGGGCGAGCCGATGGCCGCCACCCATTCGCCGACCTTGATTTTCGATGCATCGCCGAGACGCACCGATGGCAGTCCACTGCCATCGATCTTCAGCAGCGCCACATCCGTGCGGCGATCCACACCGACGACCTTGGCCTTGAACTCACGCTTGTCTATCAGGCGCACCGTCACTTCCGCCGCGTCGGCGACGACATGGGCATTGGTCAGAACATAGCCGTCCGGGCTGAGGATGAAGCCGGACCCGACACTGCGCGCAGGCGCTCGTTCCTGTGGCGTGGGTATGCCGAAGCGGCGGAAGAACTCCTGCATGGATTCATCGCCGGGCGATCCCTCGAAGGAGCGTGTTTTGACTGCCTGGGTCGTGCCGATATTGACCACGGCCGGGGCCACTGCTTCGACCAGAGCGCTGAAGTCCGGCAGATTTACCGAACGGCTAGAAAGGGCCGCCGGCGCTGCCTGCGCAGTGGAAATGGCCTGCGGCGCGGGGCCGCCCGACGGGTGATCGAGACTCCAGCCGGCGAACACCGCGGCAGCAATGGCGGCAACGCCGCCGATACGGAAAATGGTCTTGCTCATGTTTGCACCTCCTAATCGGCCGGGTGGACGTCGGCGCAGGGCACGAAGTTCCCGCCACTTACATTCCCTTACACTTGCGGGGCGCGCCGCTCGACGGCCCCTGGGCAAAGCTGCGAAAATTGTCGCTTTGGTCCCTACAGGTGGCGCTCGCCGTGCTGAAATACAAGATTATTCCCGTCACGCCCTTCCAGCAGAACTGTTCGCTCGTCTGGTGCGAGCAGACACGCCGAGGCGCCGTCGTGGACCCCGGCGGCGACCTGCCGCGCATCGTGCAGGCCATCGAAGCGGCGGGCGTGCAACTGGAGAAGATCCTGCTTACCCACGGCCACATCGATCACGCCGGCGCGACGGCGGATCTGGCGGCGCAGTTCGCGGTGCCGGTCGAGGGCCCGCATGAGGACGACCGCTTCTGGCTCGATGCCATCCCGCAGCAGTGCGGCATGTTCGGCTTTCCGCCGCTGCGCGCCGTCACACCGGACCGCTGGCTGCATCATGGCGACCGCGTCACCGTGGGCAATGTCTCCTTCCAGGTCCTGCACTGTCCCGGCCATACGCCAGGCCATGTCGTGTTTTTCGACGTGGAGAGCCGCCTTGCCTTCGTCGGCGATGTGCTTTTCGCCGGCTCGATCGGGCGCACGGATTTCCCGCGCGGCGACTATGACACGCTGATCCGCTCCATCCGGGAGCGGCTTTTGCCCTTGGGCGATGACGTTGCCTTCGTTGCCGGCCATGGCCCGAACTCCACCTTCGGCGAGGAGCGCCGCTACAATCCCTTCGTTGCCGACTGAGAAGCAGCCGTGGCGACGATCGCGAGAGCCAGGCCGGCGCCGACGAGCTATCAGCTCATCATCGAAGTGGCAGCGCCGGTGCGCATCGCCATCGGCCGCCTGGGAAGCTACGACTTTCCGGCAGGACGCTACTTGTACACCGGCTCGGCGAAAGGCGGTGTGGACGCGCGTCTGCGCCGCCATCTGCGTCGCGACAAGCGGCTGCACTGGCACGTGGACTATCTGCTTGCCGCGCCGGGGGTGAGCGTTGTGGCGACGCGCCGCTCGGCCGCAGGCGAATGCGCGCTCAATCAACGCACCGCCGGTCGCATACTGGTCCCTGGCTTCGGCGCCAGCGACTGCCGCGCCGGTTGCGGCAGCCATCTCAAATGGCAGGGCTGGCCGAGGCGGTGACCCGTGGCACGCTCGGCGGCAATACAGGCAGGCGGCAAACGAATCGGGAGAGCAAGCGATGAAGCTCGTTCGCTACGGTAGCGCGGGAGACGAGAAGCCAGGCATCGTCGCCGGCGATGGTTCGATTCGCGACTTGTCGGCGCATCTCGCCGATCTGCGCGACGGCGCGCTTCATCCTGATCGCCTGGTGACACTACGCGGTCTCGATGTGGCTACCCTGCCCCGCGTGCCGGCCGGCACGCGCCTCGGACCTTGCGTCGCACCTACCGGCAAGATCGTCGCCGTCGGGCTGAACTATGCCGACCATGCCCGGGAAACCGGTATGGCGCCGCCGGTGGAGCCGGTGCTGTTCATGAAAGCGTGCCGGCTCAGCGGTCCGGACGATGCCATCATCATCGCTCCCGGATCGACCCGCACCGACTGGGAGATCGAGCTTGCCGTCGTCATCGGCCGGGAGGCCTTCGCACTTTCCGAGGCCTACGCACTCGACCATGTTGCTGGCTACGCCGGCTTCGTGGATGTCTCGGAGCGTTCCTGGCAGCTCGAGCGCGGCGGGCAGTGGGTGAAGGGCAAGAGCTATCCTTCCTTTGCGCCCATCGGTCCCTGGCTGGTTACGCCGGACGAAGTCGCCGATCCGCAGCGCCTGCGCCTGTGGCTGGATGTCAATGGCGTGCGCCGCCAGGACAGCAGCACCGCCGAGATGGTTTTCGGCGTCGCCAAGCTGGTGAGCTACATCAGCGGCTTCATGGCGCTCTATCCCGGCGACGTCATCGCCACCGGCACGCCTCCGGGCGTGGGCATGGGCCTCAAACCGGCACCGGTCTATCTGCGCCATGGCAACGTCGTGCGCGGCGGTGTCGAAGGCTTGGGCGAGCAGCAGCATCGCTGCCAAGGCGGCTGAGGCCGTTCAGAACGACGATCCCGGCTGCTGCAGGAAGGTCAATTCCTCCGGCGTAGACGGCCTGCCGAGCAGCGCATTGCGATGCGGAAAGCGGCCAAAGCGGCGAATGACATGGTAGTGGCGCAGGGCGTAGTCGTAGGCGTCGGCGAACTCGCCATGGCCGTTGAGGGCCGCGAACAAGGCCACGGATTCGCTCTGCGCAGCCAGCGACTCCGCATGTTCGAAGGGCAGATAGACGAACCAGCGCTGCACGGCCGGGAGTTTGAGATCTGCCTGTCTGGCGACCATGTCCTGCGCGGCGGCGAGCGCCAGCGCGTCGCCGGCGAAGGCGCGGGCGCTGCCGCGGAACATGTTGCGGGTGAATTGGTCAAGGAGGAGGATGCGCGCCAGCGCGCCCTCAGGCCAGCGCTGCCAGTCCGTGAGAGCTCCCGCCAGGGCCTGCTCGACCATATTGCCAAAGCGCTCGCCGATTTCTGCATCGAACGCTGGATCCTTGCGGAACCATTCCTTGCGCGGCTGGCCGTGGCCGGGCGTGCCCTCCGGCAGAAACCAGAAGTCGACGATGTTTTCTACCGCGGACGACGACGTGCAATTCATGCCCAGGCGACGCAACGGCGGCACCCGACCGTCATGACGGTGGCTATCCGGCGGCCCGCTTGCGCGCCGGTTTGGCCCGGGCGCCGCCCGCCGATGGTTTCGGTTCGCTTTGCGCGGCGTCCTTCTTCGGTGCCTTGGCCGTGCGGGCTTCGAACTCGAAGCCGACTTTGCCGTCGACGCCGCGCACGAGGTAGGCGGAGAACTTGCGCCGCGTGCGTGCCGAGACGAAGTTGCGCAGCAGGTCCGTGCGTCCCGTCGCGAGCAGCTTTTCCATCTGGGCGCGCTCGACGTTCTGCTGCAGGATGATCTTGCCCGAGCGAAAGTCGCAGCTCTTGCCCGGCCCGACCGCCTTTTCGCACACGTAGGCCAAACCGTGCTCGAACACGCGGGCACCGCACTTCGGGCAGGATCCGAGCGTTTCCTGACCCCCGAAATCCACCGGCTCGGCGCCACCCTCGTCCTCGCGCGCCCGGCCGAAATCGAATTCCGGCTCCAGGCTTGCATTCAGCCGGATGAGGGCATTGAACGGACGTCCCATCTTGTTGCGGAAGCCCTGCAGCGGGCCCACCTGGCGTTCGCGCAGCAGCGTTTCCATTTCCGCAATCTCGAACTGCCGACTGGCGACGATCTTCCACAAGGCGAAGTCGCAGCTCTGGCACTGGAACTTCTTGTAGTTCTCCTTCACGATACCGCCGCACTTCGGACACGGCACCGACAGCGTGGCGAAATCGCCGGGCACGGTGTCGCTTTCGTGGCTTTTGGCCTGATGCACGATGTGCCGCGCCATGGCGGCGATTTCCTTCATGAAGGCTGGGCGCGACAGCTCGCCACGCTCCATGCGCGCCAGCTTGTACTCCCATTCGCCGGTCAGCTCGGGCGAAGTAAGTTCCGTGACATCCAGCCCCTTGAGCAGCGTGATGAGTGAGAAGGCTTTGGCGGTGGGGACGAGCTCGCGGCCCTCGCGGTGCAGGTATTGCTCGCTGATGAGTCCCTCGATGATCTGGGCGCGCGTGGCTGGTGTGCCCAGCCCGCGGGCAGCCATCGCCTCGCGCAGTTCGTCGTCGTCGACAAGCTTGCCGGCGCCTTCCATCGCCGTCAGCAGCGTTGCCTCGGTGTAGCGCGCGGGCGGCTTGGTCTGGTTGGCATTGATGACGATGTCTTTGGTCTTGACCTTTTCCTTGGGTTTGACAGGCACGAGTTGGGGCGTGTCGCCGTCTTCCTGGGCCTCCCGGCCGTAGACCGCCAGCCAGCCTGGATTGACCAGGATGCGTCCTTCGGTCTTGAATGCCTCAAGCTCGACGCGTGTGATACGCGTCGTCACCAGGTACTCGGCCGCCGGATAGAAGACTGCGAGAAAGCGCCGCGTGACGAAGTCATAGAGCTTTTGTTCCGCCTCCGACAGGTGCTTCGGCGCGTGCCCGGTCGGAATAATGGCGAAGTGATCGGAAATCTTCGCGTTGTTGAATACGCGCTTGTTCGGCTTGACCCAGTTCGATTTCAGGACTTGCCGGGCGAAGGGCGCATAGCGATGCACCAGCTCGACATCGCTGCCGCGCGCGACCTCCTCGTCGGCGAACATTTTCAGGGTCGACTTGACGGTGCCGATGTAGTCCTCGGGCAGGGCGCGCGAGTCCGTACGCGGATAGGTCAGCACCTTGTGTTTTTCGTACAGCGCCTGGGCCAGCGACAGGGTTGTCTTGGCGGAGAAGCCGAAGCGGCTATTGGCCTCGCGCTGCAGACTGGTGAGGTCAAACAGCAGCGGCGAGAGCTGGGTCGAGGGCTTGCTTTCTTCTTCGACAATGCCCGTCTTGCCGCGGCACTTGTCGCGAATAGCAAGCGCTTTCGCTTCATCCCAGATGCGTTCGGCTCGACCGTGCTCGTCGACTTCATCCTTCTTGAATGCCTCGTCGAACCAGCGCCCCTTGTATTCGCCAGCTGCAGCGGCAAATGTCGCCTCGATTTCCCAGTAGTCGCGCGGGACGAACTTGCGGATTCTCTCTTCGCGCTCGGTGACGATGGTCAGCGTCGGCGTTTGCACGCGACCAACCGTGGTCAGGTGGAAACCGCCGCTCTTGGAATTGAACGCCGTCATGGCGCGCGTGCCATTGATGCCGATTAGCCAGTCCGATTCGGAGCGGCAGATGGCTGCTTCACGCAAGCCGTTCAGGTCGGCGCCGTCACGCAGGCTGCTGAAACCGTCGCGGATGGCCTGGGGCGTCATCGACTGCAGCCACAGCCGCTTCACGGGTTTGTGCGCTTTCGCGTGTTCGACGATGCAATTGAAGATCAGCTCGCCCTCGCGCCCCGCGTCGCAGGCGTTCACCAGGCTCGCCACATCCTTGCGCTTGATCAGCTTGATCAGCAGCTTGAGCCGGTCCTCGGTCTTTTCGATGGGTGCAAGGGTGAAGTGCGGCGGAATTACCGGCAGGTGCGCGAATGACCACTTGCCGCGCTTGACCTCGTACTCCTCCGGTACCGCGAGCTCGAGCAAATGGCCGATCGCCGACGACAACACATACTGCTCGCTCTCGAAATATTCTCCATGCCGTGTGAACCCGCCCAACGCGCGCGCGATATCCTGCGCCACGGACGGTTTCTCGGCGACGATGAGTGCCTTAGTCATGGCTGCACTCTCCTGAAGGCGTCAGCGCGGTCGGCAGGGAGACCGCACGCGCTGCTGCGCACCACGGTGCGGGCGACGGACGCCTTTTCGGCATGCAGGAACGACTTGTCCATGAGCAGCATCGATTCCGATCACTTCGGTGTACTTCGACCCGGGTCGGGGAGCGCAGGATGATAAGGACAATTCCCCGGCGCTGGCAAGATACATACGCCGAACAGATGATCGACGGTGCGCGGCGAGGGGCGGCGGAAATTTAGCCGAGGCGCTGGATCCAACCGCCGGGCAGACGCGCGACACGGCCGTCGAGTTCGAGTTCAAGCAGCAGCGCGGCAAGTTCCTCGGCAGCCACGCCGGCGCGTGCTGCCAGGGTGTCCATATCGCACGGGTCGTAGCCGAGCGCCACGAGCAGCTTGTCGGTGGCCCCGCTGGGAGCTGCGTCGGTGGGGCCGGCATGCGGTGTCGACGATGGCACGCCGGTTGCAAACCCCAGCTCATCGAGGATGTCGCGCGCATCGTCCACCAGCTTGGCGCCCTGTTTGATGAGCTGGTGGCAGCCCTTCGATAGAGGCGAGTGGATAGAGCCGGGAATGGCGAACACCTCCCGACCCTGATCGCCCGCCAGTCGCGCGGTGATCAGCGAGCCGCTGCGCTGCGCTGCCTCCACCACCAGGACACCGAGCGCCATGCCGGAGATGATGCGGTTGCGGCGCGGAAAATTGCCACTGATGGCCGGCGTGCCCAAGGGAAATTCGCTGACGATGGCGCCCGCGCCCGCCATCTGTTGTGCCAGTTCGCGATTACGCGCTGGATAGACGCGATCGATGCCGGTGCCGATTACCGCCAGCGTCGAGGAGCGGTCGGCGCCCCCGGCGCGCAGTGCACCGCGGTGTGCCGCCGCGTCTATGCCAAGAGCCAGACCGCTGATGACCGTCAATCCTGCGTCGGCGAGCGCTTCGGCGAACGCCTCGGCGTTGGCGATGCCCTGGGCAGTGGCGTTGCGGCTGCCGACGATCGCCAATGCTGGACAATTCAGTAGCTCCAGGCGCCCCTTGACGTAGAGCAGGGTCGGCGGGTCGGGGGTCTGCAGCAGGCGCTGCGGGTAGGCGCTGTCCGCGAGCGTGACAATGGCATTGCCTGGCTCGCGTGCCCAAGCGAGTGCCGCCGCGATCTCGCCGGCGGCGTCATGGGTGATGATCGTTTGGGCGAGCTTTTCCGGAACCAGTTGAGCCAGCGCCCGCGGCCCGGAGTCGAAGATCTCGTTGGGCAGGCCGAGCCGTGACAGCAGCAGGCGCTGCGTCTCGCCGCCGACGCCCGGGATAAGCGTTAGGCGCAGCCAGGCGGCGAGGGACGCCTCATCGGCCAGCGTCAAGGCGTGCGGACGATGTCGGCCGCCGTGACGGGGCGCGAGGCGTTCATCACCAGGCCGTAGGACAAGCGCTCGAAGGTGCGGAAGATGAACACCAAGCCATGACGCTCGTCGGGCAACTGGTAGAACTCCTTCCTGCCGGACGCCTTGTCCTCTGCGTAGCTGACGTTACGCCCGTGGCGATAGATGGCGAGGACGTGGCCGATTTCCATGCCGTCGCGCTTGCCGCGGTTGATGGAGACGATGTAATTGCGCCCGGTTTCGCTGACGCCCTCGTAGATGCTGACAACGCGGCCTTCGACCTGCTTGTTCGGCGCATGCGGCGCGTAGGTGACGACGTCGGGCGTCGCGGCCGGTATCAAGCGGTCGGTGAGCCCGATCTCCTGCTTGGACGTGACGATTTCCATCGTCGCCGGGTCGCCCGGACGCACCACGCGGGCGCTGCCTAGGTAGAACGCCTCGTGGCCGAGCACTTCGGCCGTGACCGGATCCTTGATCGGCTTGGTCTTGCGATAGACCTGCCATAGGTTGGCGTTACCCTTGATGCCTGTAGCATAGGCGGTGTTGCCGACGCCGACGAAGACGCGGTCTTCCTGGGTCGCCACGATCTTGGGAGCATTGTCCAGGGCACCCTCCTCGACCACCAGCGGCTCGCTCAGGAAGGGGGCGATGACCTGCTGCGGAATGGCGGGAATCGCCTCGTCCCCCTTCTCTTCATAGATCTTGGGCTGGACTTTTTCGATCGACAGGGTCGGGCCGGCGCGATCGAGCACGATCACCTGCCCGGGATAGATGCGGTGGGGATTGCGGATCTGGTCGCGATTCAGGCGCCAGATCTCGGGCCAGCGCCACGGCTCGCGCAGGAACTTGCCGGAAATTCCCCACAGTGTGTCGCCGCGCTGAACGGTGTAGCGATCCGGGGCGTTCTCGGCCAACTGAATCGGCTTGGCTGCCTGCGCCAGCGCGTGGGCACTTGAGAAACACAGCAGCAGCGGGAATATAATGCGTCTGAGCATGGTGGCCTCGCACGGCGTCGTTGTTCGGTTGTGCGGTGAATAACGGCGTTTCACGGCAACTCTGGATACCCGGCAGGGATACTTTCCCCGCACGCCCAGTCAAAGTCTAGCACGGACGCCGGAATTCATTCATTTTTGCATTAATTTTTGCATGTAATTGCCTAAATCGGCAAGCTTTTTATGGCCTTACTACCGATATTGCGTTATCCCGATCCGCGACTGCACAAGGTGGCCGCTCCGGTCGAGCGCGTGGACGACAGGATTCGCAAGCTGGCGCAGGACATGGCCGAAACCATGTATGCGGCGCCCGGCATCGGCTTGGCCGCCACCCAGGTGGACGTGCACAAGCAGGTGATCGTCATTGATGTCAGCGAGGACAAGGCCCATCTGATCACGCTGATCAATCCGCAGATCATCGCCCGCGACGGCGAACGGGTGTGCGAGGAAGGATGCCTTTCGGTGCCGGGCATTTACGAAAAGGTGGCGCGCAGCGAGCGGGTGACCGTGCGCGCCCTCGACCTGGAGGGCAAGAGTTTCACGCTCGATGCCGAAGGGCTGCTCGCCGTGTGCGTGCAGCACGAGATGGACCACCTCAAGGGCAAGGTCTTCGTCGAGTATTTGTCGCGCTTGAAGCAGACGCGCATCAAGGCCAAGCTCGCCAAGCAGGCCAGGATTACCGCGTGATCCAGGTGGTTGCGAGCTGATGCGCGTCGCCTTCGCCGGCACGCCGGAATTCGCAGCAGCGGCCCTGCGCGCCATTCTGCGCGCCGGTTTCAGCGTTCCCCTGGTGCTGACCCAGCCCGACCGCGCTGCCGGCCGGGGCATGGCGGTGCAGCCGAGTCCGGTCAAGCGGCTGGCGCTGGAGCACCGGCTCGAAGTCCATCAGCCGTCTTCGCTCAAGGACGAGGCGAGCCGTCGGCCGCTGGCTGCCGCTGTTGCCGACGTTCTGGTGGTCGCCGCCTACGGCCTGATCCTGCCCCAGGCAGTGCTCGACATTCCGTCCCGGGGCTGTATCAATATCCATGCCTCGCTGTTGCCGCGCTGGCGCGGTGCGGCGCCGATCCAGCGGGCGCTGCTGGCCGGGGATCGCGAAACCGGCGTCACCATCATGCAGATGGATGCGGGGCTGGATACCGGCCCGATGCTGCTTGCCGAGGCGCTGCCCATTGGCGCCGAAGATACCGCCGGTACGCTCCACGACAAGCTCGCCGTCCTCGGCGCGGAGCTGATCGTCTCGGCGTTGCAGCGGCTCGAAGCCGGAACGCTGCATGGCGTGCCTCAGCCGGAACTAGGCGTGACCTACGCCGCCAAGATCGCCAAGGCGGAGGCAGTGCTGGACTGGCGCCGCCCCGCGCGAGAGCTGGCGTGCGCCGTGCGTGCCTTCGATCCGTTCCCCGGGGCCGTCGCATTGCTGCAATCGACGCCGGTGAAAATCTGGCGCGCCCACGTCGTTGCAGACGCCTCCGGTCTGCCCGGCGAAGTGCTGCGCAGCGACGCTGGAGGCGTGGTCGTGGCTTGCGGCGAGGCGGCGCTGTGCCTGACGGAACTGCAGAAGCCGGGCGGCAAACGGCTCGCAGCGGCCGATTTCCTGCGTGGTTTCCCCCTGTCGCAGGGCAGCCGCTTCCAGTCGCCGGGCGATTGAATTATTCCCGTCGCCCCTTATCTAAGGGAGTGCAATTTGAAAACCCGAAAGAGAGGATCAAGCGATGTTGGGTAACTGGCTCAAGACCACGATACTGATGGCCGGCATCATGGCGCTGTTCGGCGCGCTCGGCATGGCGCTCGGTGGCGGCCAGGGGATGCTTTTGGCATTGCTGCTGGGGGGCGCCATGAACCTGTGGGCCTACTGGTTCTCCGACAAGATGGTGCTGCGCATGTACAGCGCACAGGAAGTCGATGCGTCCTCCGCGCCCCAGTTCTACAACATGGTGCGCGAACTGGCGCAGCGGGCCGAGCTGCCCATGCCCAAGGTCTATCTCATCGACGAGGCGCAGCCCAATGCGTTCGCCACCGGCCGCAACCCGGAGCACGCGGCCGTGGCCGCCACCACCGGCATTCTGCAGCTGTTGACGCCACGCGAGCTGCGCGGAGTGATGGCCCACGAGCTGGCGCACGTCAAGCATCGCGACATTCTCATATCGACCATCTCCGCGACCATCGCCGGTGCCATCTCCTCGCTCGCCAACTTCGGCATGTTCTTCGGCGGCCGCGACGGCGAGAACCGGCCCAACCCGATCGTCTCCATCATCATCATGATTCTGGCGCCGATCGCCGGGATGCTGATCCAGATGGCGATCTCGCGCGCCCGCGAATTCGAGGCCGACCGCGGCGGCGCCGAGATCTCCGGCGATCCCCACGCGCTCGCCGATGCCTTGGCGAAGATCGATGCCTATGCCCGCGGCATCCCCATGCACACCGCCGAGGCACATCCGGAAACGGCGCAGATGATGATCATGAATCCCCTGTCCGGCGGCGGCCTGAAGGGGCTGTTCAGCACCCATCCGGCCACTGAGGAGCGCATCGCACGGCTGCGCGAAATGGCGCCGCCGCCGTCGGTCGCCTGGGGGCGATGAACGCAGCGCGCTGACAGCGGAGCAGAGTAAGAGTAGCGCGGCCCGGTGCCGCGCTTTTTCATGCGCGCTTAGCCGCGAGGTAGGAAACGATCGAGTTGAGCGTCCCCAGCTTGCCGTAGTCCACTTCGGGGATATCGACGCCCAGATGCCGGTGCAGACCGATGAGGAAATTGAGATAGTCCATCGAGTCCAGGTCGACCTGGTTGCGCAGCGGCTTGTCCGGATCGAGGTCGCGTGCGTCGATTTCCGGCGCAATCGACGTCAGGGTGACCAGCACTGCGTTGCGGATCTCGTTGTCGTTCATCGTCATTCCCCCTGCAAGTGCCCGGGCTGCTGCAGCAGATTGCCTATCTCGGCCAGAAAGCGCGCGCCGCGATGGCCGTCGCTGACGCGATGATCCGCCGCCAGACTCGCAGTCACCGCGGGCTGGACTACGATCTGTCCGTCTTCCACCCAGGGGCGATCCTGTACGCGGCCGAAGCCCACCAGCGCCACCTGGGGCGGGTAGATGACACCCAGCACGGATTCGACGCCGCCTTCGCCAAGGTTGGTGACGGTAATCGTCGGGTCCGACATCTCCGAGCTGCGCAGCGAGCCGGCGCGGGCGCGTGCCACCAGATCAGCGAGCTCGGCCATCAACCGGGTGAGAGACTTCGTCGCCACATCGTGCAGGGCCGGCGCGATCAATCCGCCCTGGCGCAGGGAGATGGCCACGCCCACGTGTACCGCAGGCTGGGGCACGAAGCGACCATCCCGATAGTAGCCGTTCATGTCGGGGAACTTGACGCAGGCTAGGGCCGTTGCCTTGAGGAATAGGACGGCCATGAGCAACCTTTCGGCCACCGGCCGCTGTGCGTTTTCCGTCTGCAGCCAAGCCGCGGCCTGGGCGAGCGGAATGGTTTCCGACAGGTAGTAGTGCGGAATCTCCCGTTTCGAGCGGCCCATCGCCGCGGCGATGGCCTTGCGCATCTCGGCCTGCCGGTCGGGCGGCGCTGCCTGCGCTGCTGCCGCGCGTTCCACGTCCTGCAGTATGACCGTGCCATGGGGTCCGGTGCCCGTGACCAGGTCGAGGGCCACGCCCAGCTCGTCGGCACGCCGGCGAGCCGCGGGAGAAATCAACCTGCGGCCGGGCGGCGGCACCACCGGCTCCGCGGCCGGCGCAGCCGCTTCGGCGCCAGGCTCCAGCAGGGTAGCCATGACGGTGCCCACGGGAATCGTCTCGCCGGGCCGGACGACGAGTTCCTGCACTGTGCCATCCGACCAGATCTCCACGTCCACCGCTGCCTTGGAGGTGTCCACCACCGCGATCACGTCGCCGCGCCTGACCCGGTCGCTGGGTTTGACTTTCCATTCCAGCAGCTTGCCCTCGTCCATGTCGGCGCCGAGGGAGGGGAGTTTGAATTCGATCATCTGCGCAGTGTCTTGACCGTTCATGCCATGCCACATACCTGCCGCGCCGCGGCGACGATCTTCGGCATCTGAGGCAGCGCCGCGTCCTCCAGGTGTTTGGCATAGGGTATCGGCACCTCTTCGCTGCACACCCGCGCCACCGGCGCGTCCAGATCGTAGAACGCCTGCTCCATGATGCGGGCCATGATCTCCGCCGCCAGGCTACCGCTGCGCCAGCCCTCGTCGATGACCACCGCGCGGTGGGTCTTGCGCACCGATGCCATGATGGTATCGCTGTCCAGCGGCCGCAGCACGCGCAGGTCGATGACTTCGGTATCAACGCCCTCGCCGGCAAGCGCCTCTGCCGCCTCCAAGGCTTTCCACAGACAGGCGCCATAGGTGATGAGGCTCACTTGCGCACCCGGCCGCCGCACCCTGGCGCGGGCGATGTCCACCTGGCCGTCCGATGTCAGCCCGCCTTCCATATTGTAGAGCTGGGCGTGCTCGAAGATGAGCACCGGATCGGGATCCTCGAGCGCCGGCCAGAGCATGCCGCGGGCATCGTCGATGGTGGCCGGCGTGAGGATCCTGATGCCCGGGATATGGGCGTACCAGCCCTCCAGACTGTGGGAGTGCTGCGCCGCCAGTTGGCGCCCGGCGCCGGTGGCCATGCGGATCACCAGGGGCACGCTGAACTGGCCGCCGGACATGTGGCGGTAGAGCGCGGCGCTGTTGACGATCTGGTCCAGGGCAAGCAAGCTGAAGTTCACCGTCATCACTTCCACGATCGGCCGCATGCCGCCCAGCGCCGCACCGATGCCCGCACCGACGAAAGCGAGTTCGGACAGCGGCGTGTCGCGGATGCGCTCGGGGCCGAACTCCTCCAGCAGGCCCTTGCTCACGGCATAGGTACCGCCGTACTTGCCCACGTCCTCGCCCATCAGGAACACGCGCGGGTCACGCTGCATTGCTTCGCGCAGCGCCTGGCGCAGTGCCTCGCGGTAGGAAACGCGCGCCGGAGTGTTCATGGTTGCGTCGTCAGGACGTCCCGGGTCAGGTTGTCCACCGGCTCCCAGGTGCCGGCTTCGGCGAAGGCGACGGCGCGCTCCACCTCGTCCATGACTTGGGCATCGATGTCGAGAAACTGCTGTTCCGTGAGCTGGCCCTGCTCCTTCATGCGCTGGGAAAATGTGTGGATCGGTCCGCGCGTCTTCCACTGCGCCACTTCCGCCTTGTCGCGGTAGAGCTCGGCGTCGAACATGGAGTGGGCGCGGAAGCGGTAGGTCTGAAACTCGACGAACATCGGTCCCTTGCCGGTGCGCACGTAGTCCGCGGCGGACTTTGCCGCCTCGTGCACGGCGACCACGTCCATGCCGTCGACGCGCGTGGCGGCCACGTTGAAGGCGGCCGCCTTGGCGCACAGATCGGTCTGGGATTCCGAGCGCGCCAGCGCCGTGCCCATGGCATAAAGATTGTTCTCGCAGCAGAACAGCACCGGCAGTTGCCACAGCGCGGCCAGGTTCATGGACTCGTGGAAGGCGCCCTCCGCCACGGCGCCCTCGCCGAAAAAGCAGGCGGTCAGCCGCGGCTTGCGCTGCAGCTTCGCCGCCAGCGCCAGACCCACCGCCAGCGGCAGCCCGCCGCCGACGATGGCGTTGCCGCCGAAGAATCGCGTGGCAGCGTCGAACAGGTGCATCGAACCGCCGCGCCCGCGCGAACAGCCCTCCTGCTTGCCGTACATCTCGGCCATGATGGCGTTCATGGACACGCCCCGCAGCAGCGCGTGGCCGTGCTCGCGGTAGGTTGCCACGACGTTGTCCTGAGGTAGCAGGGCGTGCATGGCGCCAGTCGCGCAGGCCTCCTCGCCGATGTACAGATGCAGGAAGCCGCGGATCTTGCCGGCGCCGTAGAGCTCGGCAGACTTCTCCTCCAGACGCCGGATGCGCAGCATGTCCGTGAGCAGCCGCAGCGCGAACTCGCGGGAATAGGGAATGGGACCGGTGGGCGGCGGGGCGATCATGAAGGTTTGTTTCACCGCAGAGGACACAGAGGTTCTTTGCTCTCACTTGTTTTCCTCTGCGTCCTCCGTGTCCTCTGTGGTGTAAAAGTAGTGCTCGTGCTCACGCCCCGCCCTCCAGCGTCGAGGTATCGCCTTCCGGCAGGCCGAGCTCCCGGGCCTTGAGCAGCCGGCGCATGATCTTGCCGCTGCGGGTGCGCGGCAGGCTGGCGACGAAGGCGATTTCCTTCGGCGCCACGGCCGCGCCCAGGCGCTTGCGCGCGTGTCCGAGCAGCTCCAGGCGCAGTGCATCGCCTGCCTCGTATCCTTTCTTGAGCGAGACGAAGGCCTTGACCACCTCGCCGACGATCTCGTCCGGTTTGCCGATGACACCCGCTTCGGCCACCGCCGGATGCTCCATCAGCGCGCTCTCGACCTCGAACGGCCCGATCAGGTGTCCGGCCGATTTGATGACGTCGTCGGCGCGGCCGACGAACCAGAAGTAGCCATCGGCATCGCGCCGCGCCAGATCGCCCGTGAGATAGAGATCGCCGGCGAAACACTTGCGGTAGCGCTCCTCCTGATTGAGGTAACCGCGGAACATGGACGGCCAGCCGCGCTTGAGCGCCAGCTCGCCCTCGACGTCGGGCACGTCGATGACCGTGACCGCACCATTGTCTTCGTGCCGCACGATAATGGCCTCGACCCCGGGCAGCGGCCTGCCCATCGAGCCGGGCTTGATGTCCATGGCCGGCGTGTTGGCGATCATGATGCCGCCGGTCTCCGTCTGCCACCAGTTGTCGTGGATGGGCAGGCCGAGCACCTCCTGGCCCCACCACACCGCCTCCGGATTGAGCGGCTCGCCGACGCTGGCGATGAAGCGCAGGTCGGGAAAGCGGTACTTGCGCGCGAGTTCCGTCCCGGCCTTCATCAGCATGCGGATGGCCGTAGGCGCGGTGTACCACACCGTCACCTCATGGTCCTGCAGGATGCGATACCAGCGTTCGGCGTCGAAATCCGCCTCGTCGATGATGCTGGTTACGCCGTGCAGGAGCGGCGCAATGATGCCGTAGGAGGTGCCGGTCACCCAGCCGGGATCGGCAGTGCACCAGAAGATGTCTTCCGGGTGAAAGTCGAGGGCGTACTTGCCCGTCATGTAGTGCATGACCGCCGCGTCATGGACATGAATGGCCCCCTTGGGCGTGCCGGTGGTGCCGCTGGTGAAATGCAGCAGCGCCGGATCCTCGGCGGCGGTGGGCACGATGTCGAAGCCATCGGCGGCGGCGTCCATCAGGCGGCGCAGGTCGAGCGTGCCGGGGATGTCCGTTGTGGCGCCGCCCTCGCCGACCAGCAGCACATGCTTGAGGGTCGGCAGCGCGTGCATGACCTTTGCCACCTTGCGCGCATAGAGCGTGTCCGTGGTCACCAGCACACGGCCCGCGCCGAGGGCGATGCGAGTGGCGATGGGTTCCGGCCCGAAAGCGGCAAACAGGGGCGAGACGACGCAGCCGTTCTTCAGCGCGCCCAGCACCGCGACATAGAGCTCGGGAATGCGGCCGCAGAGCACGAACACGCCCGCGCCCTTGCCGACACCGAGGCTGTTCAGGACATTGGCAAAGCGGTTGCTGAGCAGCGCCAGGTCGTCGTAGGTGAATATCTGTTCGGCATCGTTGCGGCAGAGCCAGCGAAAGGCGGGATGATTGGCGCGGGGCCCGGCTGCGTGCCGGTCGACGGCTTCATACGCGATGTTGAGGCCGCCGCCGGGCAGCCCCGCCAGCGCGTGGCGCGCTGCCTGCACGGATAACGGCGCTTCGCGTTCCGCAGGGCGCGGCAGATTGGGCGGAACCCGAAGCTCCGATGCCGACTTGCGGATGAACGTTGGCCGCATTGCCGTTTCCCTCGCAGCGCCACCCTGATTCGCGTACCGACGAAATGCGGCGCGTGAAAGAAATTCTCCGGTCGTGGGACTCGAAATTCAATGACATTTCGCAACGGAAGGCGACATACCCCTAAAGGACGGGCGCGGGCGCGCGTTCGAAGGCGGCGGGAGAATACCGAGTGCGGGCGCGGCCGGGCAAAGTCGGCCGTGCACCCATCGGCAGGGAGGCATCGGGATCGCATTTCGCGCCCGGCGCTTCAGTCGATGGCTGGGCAGAACGACTTGGTCGTCACCTGCGCCAAAGAGAATCGCGTCGCCCGCGGACGGGAGAATCAAACGACGCGGAAATTCTTGAACTGCCAGGGATCGGCGCGATCGATGTCTTCGTCGAAGAGCACGCCCCGGTCAAGCAGCGGCGTCCACTCGCTATAGACGCCAACGACATCTCCCAGGTAGGGCCGACAGAAATCGAGCACGAAGTCGTAGGGCAGTGCCTCCGGGTCCACCACGCCCTGCTGCGGATTGCGCAGCGCCCAGATCACCCCAGCTACCACCGGCGCGGTCACCTGCAGCGTCGTCGCGCCGTTGTGGGGTGCCAGACGGCGCGCCTGCTCGACCGTCAGCCGCGAGCCGTACCAATAGGCCCCCTTGGCATGGCCCATGAGCAGCACGCCCAGCTCATCCATGCCCGCGACCAGCTCCGCCTTGACCACCCGGCGCCGCTCCTGGAGTTGCCAGTTGCGCCCGGCCAGTTCGTGGATGGACAAAACCGCATCGTCACAGGGGTGGTAGGCGTAATGCACCGTCGGCCGGTACCGGGGCTGATCGCCGCCGCCGACGGTGAAGTAGTCGGCGAGGGAGATCGATTCGCCGTGGGTGATGAGAAACGCATGGATCGGGCCGGCCAGAGGCGTCCAGGTGCGAACGCGCGTGGCGGCACCGGGGCGATTAAGATAGATCGCCGCCTTGCAACCGTACTCGTGGCGTCGGCCGTCCTGCGGAAAATGCCTTTCGTGGCTGCCCCATCCCAGCTCCGAGGGCTGACAGCCTTCATGGACGAAGCCTTCCACCGACCAGGTGTTGATGAATTCCCCCGGCGACTTGCGCGGATGGGCGATCTGCGTATCGCGTTCGGCGATGTGGATGACCTTGACGCCCAGGCGCTGAGCCAGGCCGGCCCAGCCTTCACGCGAGGTCGGCGCATCGGCGGGTGTGCCGGTGTCGGCGGCGATGTTGACCAGGGCTTGCTTGACGAAGTGGGAAACGAGGCCGGGATTGGCGCCGTGGGTGAGAATCGCCGTCGGGCCGCCGCCCGCAGGAACGTTGCGATTCAGCGCCATTGCATGCTCGCGCAGGGCGTAGTTCGAGCGTGTTTCCGGTGAAACAGCGGCATCGGTGTAGCCGCCCTCCCAGGGTTCGATGCAGGTGTCAATATAGAGCGCGCCGCGTTGCTGGCACAGCTCGATCAATGCTGCCGTGGACACGCAATTCGAAACGTTGACCAGAAAGTCACCCTGGCTGAGGCGCGGCTCAAGTGTGGCGCGGTAGTTCGACGGCTTGAGGGGTATGGCGTGGAATTCGACACCATACTCTGCGGCGATTTCTCGGCCGCCTTCGTCTCCGGTGACGATGACGATCTGCGACGGTTGCATATCGATATGTCGCAGCAGCAGCGGAAGCGTCCCCTGACCGATCGAGCCGAAGCCGACCATGACGACCCTGCCGCGGAAGGCAAGTTCTTTGCGGTAGCCGTTCATTTCACCTTGCGATAGCGATTCCTGGGGGGAGGGAAAAACAGCGGAGCATAAAAGAAGCGCGGCCGCGTTGCAATGGCCCGGCGAGCGGGGCGGCATTGGCGTCGTTCGCTGACGACAAGACAACCACCGAGAAAACAATGCACTGGCGAGCGGGGAGGAAACCTGTCGCCGCGAGGCGACGAATGCGTGCCTGCAAGCACACGGCGACTTCCCGCCCGGACCGGGCACTGTCGCACAAGCCGCTGATTATGGGCGGCTAAATTCGATCGGGCACGCGCTTTGCTGCACTGCGTGACGAGGACCGCGACAGAATCGACGAACATCCCGACGCCCGTGTCGGCAGGAGAAACGATGTTCCAGAAGGACAGCATGTTCAACAGGAAAGATGACAGCCTGCGCCGAGACGGCAGAATGCCCTCCCCGCTCGGGGCGCCTACAACGCTGCCCGCGAGCACCGGCAGCCCGGCACCGCACGCGAACCCCCGCGCCGAGGCGACGCCGGTCAGCGCGCCAGACGAGAAGCAGGGCAGTTGTCTGATCGTCGGGCCGGACATCAAGCTCAAGGGGGCCGAGATCACGGATTGCGACACGCTCGTGGTCGAAGGTCGGGTCGAGGCTTCCATGGATAGCCGGGTCATCCAGATTGCGGAACACGGCGCCTACGTCGGCACCGTGGGCATCGACGTGGCCGAAATCCGCGGCCGTTTCGAGGGCGAGCTGACGGCACGCAAGCAACTCGTTATCCACGCCACTGGCAAGGTGTCGGGCAAGGTGCGCTACGGCAAGATCGTGATCGAGGCGGGCGGCGAGATATCCGGCGACGTGACCAGTCTCACGCCTGCTGCCCAGCCCCTGCGCTCAGTGGCGTCGAGCACCGTGGAACCGGTTGCGGACACCACCGCAGCCAAGACGAACGACGAAAGCAACGCGGACGAATCGGTGCAGAAAGCACGACCGTCGTCCGGCAGGTCACAAGGCTCCTTCTAGCCCCTACTCCCTCCTCAGGGGCACCCCCCGGGCGCACCGTTCCCGCGGTGCGCCCTCCTTTTCGTCCACCGCCCGCGCCAGTCGCACCTGCAGCTTGCGGCCGCGCGCGCGCATGGCCGGCGTGCCCGTTTGGGTGAGTTCCTGGATGTGTCGCGCAACAATCGGTAGTAGGTTGTCGTCGGCGAGCGCCACATCGGTCAGGGCCTGCATGGCAGACGTTTTGACGATGGCGCTGCGATCGTCGAGATAGGACTCCAGGATCGCCACCACCTGCTGGCGTTGGCCCCGGCTCATTTTCAACCGCGGCGAGATCTGGGCAAAGTGCCAGCGCACTTCCTGCAGTGCGCTGCCTGACACCTTGCCGATCAGCCACTCGGCGTGCGGATCCAGCCAGTCGGAATGACGCGCAGAGAGCTTTTCCACCGCATCGGCGGCGCGCATGGCAACGCAGGCATCGGTGGCGACCATGGCGCGTACCAGCGACGAAAACAGCCGCGGGTTGGCCTCGACGTCCGCGATCACTTCTGCCACCCGGCCAATTGAGCGGCGATCGCCGCCCGCCAGCTTGCGCAGCAGGCCATCGCCCGCGCGGGTGGAAGGGGTCATCGTGCTGGCCGTGTCCTTGCCCCGAACGCCAGAGGCGCGCGCGCTATGGTTGCACCGCTCAGGCCTTTCCGCTCAGAACCCGCGTGACCAGCGTGCGCAGCCGCGACGGCCGGACCGGTTTGTGGATGAGATAAAAGCCGCTCGCCTTGGCTTCCTGCAGGCGGTCGGGAGCGGTGTCGCCGGTGATCAGCACGCTAGGCACCTGTTCGCCGAGGAAGGCGGTCAGGGTCTCGATCGCCTGGATGCCGGTAAATCCCTCGCGCAGCCGGTAGTCGACGATGAGCAGATCGGGTTTGCGCCCGGTCATGGCGAGCATCTTTAACGCCTCCTGCGAACTGCCCGCTGCCAGGGCCTCGCAGCCCCACTGCTTGAGCAGCAACTGCATGCCGTCACGCACTGCCTTCTCGTCGTCAATGACGACGATGAACGCACCCTTGAGCGTTTCGGCGGGCATATCCATCTGACCTTCGACCGCCGCCGTGGCCGACTCGTCCGTCGCACCCAGCGGCAGGTAAAGGCTAAACACCGTGCCCCGCTTGGGCGCCGAATCCATCGTCAGTCGGTGACCGAGCAGACCGGTGAGACGCTTGACGATCGCCAGTCCCAGTCCCAGGCCCTTCTTGCGGTCGCGCTCGGGATTGCCGATCTGGTAGAACTCCTCGAACACCCGGGCGTGCTGGTCTTCGGGAATGCCGATGCCCGTGTCGGCCACCTCCAGGCACAGCCCGCCGCCGCGTTCCTGGCAGGCGACCGTGATGCGCCCGCCGCGCGGGGTGTAGCGGATAGCGTTGGAAACGAGATTGCCGACGATGCGCTCGAGCAGCGTCGGGTCGCTCACCACCAGAGCTTTGCTTTCTTCGAGGGCGAATTCCAGCCCTTTCTCCGCTGCCGCCGGCGCGAAAGTCGAATCGACCCGCTCCAGCACCATCTGCACGGGGAAGCTGAGCACGTGCGGCTCGACGAAGCCGGCGTCGAGCTTGGAGATATCGAGCAGCTTGTTGAACATCTCCTCCAGCGTCTCGATCGCGTTGTTGATGTTGGCAATGACACGGTCCTGGCCCGGCCCGGGTTGCTCGCCCTTGAGCGCCGAGGAAAACAGACCCAGGGCGTGCAGCGGCTGGCGCAGGTCGTGGCTGGCGGCGGCGAAAAACTGCGACTTCGCCCGGCTCGCCTGAACGGCCTGCTCCCGCGCACTGTCCGCGGCCGCCTTCTGCGCCTTCAGTTCCTCGATCAGGTTCAAGTTCTCGAAGCGCGTGCGGATCGAGGCGACGATGCTCTGACCCTGATTGCGGCCGAACAGCGACAGCGTCACCAGCAGCAGCAGATCGAAGGTCGCCATGACCGTGGGCACGACGCCACCCTCCACCAGGGTGCGCAGCGCGATCGGCACCAGAACCAGGGAAAGCACGCCGTACATCGTCGGCAGGTGTGGCGAGGTGGCCGACACACCCCCTGCGGCCAGACCGAACATGACCATGGTCAGCCATGCCTGATAGGCGAGATCGGCCGGCACGAACAGCACGACGCCGCCGATGCCCCACAGCACGCCGGCAGAGAGCACCGCCCACATGTAATAGCGTATCCACTGCGCCGCATCCAGACCACGGGCCGGCGTGCGCCGGTAGCGCACATAGAGCAGCACCCGCGCGACCTGGGTGACGTTCAAAGTTAGCAGCCAGGCAAGGACGATCGCCGGCGCGATCTTGTCCCACATGATCCAGGCGAGCAGCAACGCCGCCAGGAACGCGCCGGCGGAAGTGACCGGCGATTGCTGGTAGAGCATGCGCACCTGCTCGCCCAGGATCATGGATTCCACGTCGGAATCCTGGCGCGGCGCGGGCGCATCGGGCAACGATGCGCCCATATCCAACGGGGCGGGCGGCGTCTCGTAGGAAAGCCTGTCGTTCATGCCATTGACCTGATCGTGGGTATATCGACCTGCATGGTACGCCGGCCGCCGCCGTAGGGGAAGCGAAGCGAACTCGGTTACAATCGCCGCTGGTCGGCCGTCATGACGGTGGCGAACGTTTCTTCAGATGGTCGAGGCACAGCCCGAATTGGCACCCGATTCCCTCGCCAGCGCATTGCATCGTGCCGCCCGCGTCATCGCCGCCGTGCTCGACGGGCGCAGCCTGACGGATGCCCTGGAGCGCTGCTGGCGCGATCAGCCGGGACTTGCCGGCGCCGCGCGCGGCGCGATTCAGGATCTGTGCTACGGCACGCTGCGCAGCTACGGCCGGGGCGATTTTTTCCTCTCGCGCCTAGTGCACAAACCGCTAGCGCAAGCCGAGATCCGGGCGCTGTTGCTGGCGGCGTTGTATCGCCTCGAGGCACGGCCGGAGGACGCCCACACCACCGTCGATCAGGCGGTGGACGCGGCGGCGGCCATGCGCCGTGGCGCCTTCAAGGCGCTGGTCAATGCCGTGCTGCGCGGTTTCCTGCGCCGCAGCGCGGCCCTTCAAGCCCAGGCAGCAACCGATCCGGTTGCCCGCTGGCAACATCCGCGCTGGTGGATCGCACGCCTGCAGGCGGCCTATCCGCAGCAGTGGCAGTCGGTGCTGGAAGTGGGAAACAGCCATCCACCCATGACGTTGCGGGTCAATCGCCGCCGTTGCGGTCGCGACGAGTATGCCGTTCAACTTGCCGCCGCGGGAATGCACGGCCGCGCGCTGGCCGAGTCGGCGCTGCTGCTGGCGCGGCCTGTGCCGGTGGAGCGGCTACCTGGCTTCGCCGAAGGACTGGTTTCCGTGCAGGACTTCGGCGCCCAGCAGGCGGCACCACTGCTCGAAGTACGCGCGGGCATGCGCGTGCTCGACGCCTGCGCTGCGCCGGGCGGCAAGGCCGCCCACCTGCTCGAGCTGGCAGACATCGAGCTGACGGCGCTCGATGTCGATGCCCGGCGGGTGGAACGCGTCAGCGCCAACCTCGAACGCCTGGGACTGACGGCCGGCGTGCTGTGCGCCGACTGTCGTGCCGTCGAGCAATGGTGGGACGGTCGCCCTTTCGATCGCATCCTTGCCGATGTGCCCTGCTCCGCCTCGGGCGTGGTGCGCCGTCATCCCGACGTCAAGTGGTTGCGCCGGGACGCGGATATCGCCGCCTTCGCCGCCACCCAGGCGGCGATCCTGGACGCGCTCTGGCGGGTGCTCGCGCCCGATGGTAAATTGCTGTATGCCACCTGCTCGGTGTTCCCGGAGGAGAACAGCGGGCAGGTCGCGGCCTTCGGCGCGCGCCACAAGGACTGCGTGCCGCTGGCGCTGGACGGCGCGCCAGGGCATCCCAACGCGCTGCAGTTGCTGCCCCGACCCGAGCATGACGGTTTCCACTACGCCCTGCTGCACAAGCGCGCCTGAAGGCACGCCATGCCAATCGCGTCGCGTCGCACTGGCGGCGCTGCTCCTGCTGTGGCTGGCCTGCGCCGCGGCGGCGGAGATGAGCATATCGAATGCATGGATCGCGCCGGGCGACGAAGCCTACGTGCTCAATGCCGACGCGACCCTGGAGCTGAGCAGCCGGCTGGAGGATGTCGTCTCGCGCGGCGTGCCGCTGTATATCGTGCTCGACTTCGAGCTGACACGGCCGCGCTGGTATTGGTTCGACGAAAAGGTTGCGGTGCGCACACAGACCTATCGGTTGTCCTATCACGCCATCACCCGTCAGTACCGGCTATCCACCGGTGCCCTGCACCAGAGCTTCAACTCTCTCGACGAGGCGCTGCACATCGTCGCGCGCGTACGCGACTGGAGCATCGCCGACAAATCGGCGCTCAAGGCCGGTGAGACGTACAGCGCGGCCGTGCGCTTGCGCGTCGACCTTACGCAATTGCCCAAGCCGCTCCAGGTCACGGCCATCGGCAGCAAGGAGTGGAACCTCGGCTCCGACTGGCAGCGCTGGGCCTACACTGCGCCGGAACAGGAAACGAAATGAACTCGTTCATCATCGTCGCCGCCGCGCTTGCCGCCATCATGATCTTCCTGCTCGCCTCGGCGAGCGCCAACACGACGCTGTTCGCCCGTCACTATCCCCTGCTGCTGGCGGTCAACGGCGCTGTAGCCGTCGCCCTCTTCGGCGTCGTCTTGTTTCAGTTGCGCAAACTGTGGAGAGAGTATCGCGCGCGCGTTTTCGGCTATCGCCTCAAGTACCGTCTGATCGCCATGTTCGCGTTCATGGCGATCGTGCCGGGCGTGCTGATCTATGCCGTTTCCATGCAATTCGCCGTGCGCAGCATCGAGTCGTGGTTCGACGTGCGCGTGGACGCAGCCCTCGAAGGCGGCGTCAATCTCGGCCGCAGCGCTTTCGATCATCTCCAATCGGAGCTCATCGGCAAAGCCAATGGGATGGCGCTCGACCTGGCCGAGGTCACCGGGACGCCCAAGCCCGCCCTGCTCAACCGGCTGCGCGAGCAGGCCGGCGTGGCCTCAGCGTCGCTGTTCGGCGCCAGCGGCCAGGTGCTGGTGAGCAGCTCGAGCGAGATGGGCACGCTGGTGCCCGACCTGCCGACGCCGACGCAGTTGCGCCAGGCGCGCCAGGGTCGTCAATTCAGTGCCATAGAGGGCGATGTCACCAGCGGCCTGACGGTGCGCGTGCTGGTGCCGGTGAGCGGCACGGCGCTGGCCGCCGAGACGCGCATCCTGCAACTGCTGCAACCGGTGCCGACGCCGCTTGCCGGCAGCGCCGAGAACGTCCAGGCGGCCTATCGCGACTATCAGGAACTGTCGCTGGCGCGGCAGGGCTTGCGGCGCATCTACTCGTTGACGCTGACCCTGACGCTGCTGCTGGCGCTGTTCGCCGCCATCGCTGTCGCCTTCCTGCTTACCCGCCGCCTGTCCGCGCCGCTGTCGATTCTCGCCGAGGGCACCCAGGCGGTGGCCCAGGGTGACTACAGTCCGCGCCAGGCGTTGCCGGCCCGCGACGAACTGGGCGTGCTGACACAGTCGTTTAACCGCATGACACGGCAACTGGACGAGGCGCGCGCCCTGGCCGAACGCAGCCGCGCCGAAACCGAGGCGGCGCGCGCCTACCTGGAGAGCGTGCTGGCCAATCTCTCCGCCGGCGTGCTCGCCTTCGACAGCGAGTTCCGGCTGCGTGCGGCGAACCGCGGTGCGCGCACGGTGCTCGGCGAGGATCTGGTCGAACTGCGCGGCCTGCCCCTCGCCGAATGGCCGCGCCGCAAGGATCTTACCGAAGCGGTCACGCGCGGCTTCGCCGACAATCCCGACCAATGGCAGCAGCAGCTCGAAACCCAGGCGTCATCGGGCATGACCCAGGTGCTGCTGGTGCGCGGCTCGCGGCTGCCGGAGGCGACCGGCGGCGGCTACGTGGTGGTGTTCGACGACATCACGCAGCTCATCGCCGCCCAGCGCAGCGCCGCCTGGGGCGAGGTGGCGCGCCGTCTCGCCCACGAGATCAAGAATCCCCTGACGCCGATCCAGCTTTCCGCCGAGCGCCTGCAGCACAAGCTTGCGGACAAGCTCGACGATGCCGATCGCATCATGTTGGCGCGTTCGATCACCACCATCGTCAGCCAGGTCGAAGCGATGAAGAGCATGGTGAACGATTTCCGCGACTACGCGCGGGTGCCGCCGCCCGTGCTTGCGCCGCTGGACCTGAACCAGTTGGTGACGGAGGTACTCGGCCTGTACGAATCCACCGGGGCGCACCTGACGGTGGCGCTGCAGCCGGGGTTGCCGCCGGTGGCCGGGGATGCGACGCAACTGCGCCAGGTGATTCATAATCTGCTTCAGAATGCCGAGGATGCGCTGGGCGACACGCGGCAGGCCGAGATTCGCATCGAAACGCAAAGCCATGGCCGCGGCGCGCGCCTGGTGGTGACCGACAACGGCGGCGGTTTTCCACCCCAGATCCTGGCCCGCGCCTTCGAGCCTTACGTTACGACGAAGGCGCGCGGCACGGGTCTGGGACTGGCCATCGTCAAGAAGATCGTCGACGAGCATCACGGCGAAGTGCATATCGCCAATCGCGAGCCCCATGGCGCCGAGGTGCGCGTGGAGCTGCCGTTGGCGGCGTGAAGGCAACGGGGAGTGAGAAGTGAGCAGTAAGGCCTTGAGCAGTCGCCGTGCGTGCGCGGCAGCGCGGGCGCAGGAAGCCAACGCGGCACGCGGGAAGCCTCCTCACGCCTTGCGCGACTGAATTTTATGGCACAGATACTGGTCGTCGACGACGAAGTCGGCATTCGCGAGCTGCTCTCCGAGATCCTGCGCGACGAGGGCCACGACGTTGCGCTGGCAGAGAGCGCCACTAGGGCGCGCGAGGCGCGCAACGCACTGCGCCCCGATCTCGTGCTGCTCGACATCTGGATGCCGGACAGCGACGGCATCACGCTGCTCAAGGAATGGTCGGCCGGCGGCCAGCTCACCATGCCCGTGATCATGATGTCGGGCCACGGCACCATCGATACTGCCGTCGAGGCCACCCGCATTGGCGCGCTCGACTTCCTGGAAAAGCCGATCGCCCTGCAGAAATTGCTCTCGGCGGTCAAGCGCGGCCTGAGCCGCGCGCCGACCCATGCCGCGACGGGGCTGACGCTTGGCGCGTTCCCCCGTTCCGCGCCGCTGCGCGATTTGAAAAAGCGCCTCGAGCAGGTGGCGGCGAAGAGCGCCTGCATTCTCTTGAAGTCGCCGCCGGGCAGCATCGCCGAAGTGGTCGCGCGAACGCTGCACTCGGCGGGCAAGGCGTGGATCGACCTCGCCTCCCACGCCGCGCCCATCGACGTAGCGCTGCTGGAAAAGGCTGGCGGCGGGGTCCTGTTCGCGGCGGAGCTGGGACAGTTGTCCCGGGCGCAACAGAAGAACCTGTTGTTCGCCCTGGAGCGCCTGGAGCGATTCAGCGTCCGGCTCATCGTCGCCACGACTCACAGCCTGGCGGAATTGCTGCAATCGGGGTGGGAGGAGCTGCTGCTGCGGCGGCTGTTCGAAGTTTCCCTGCCGACGCCTTCCCTTGCCGAGCTCAAGGAGGAGATTCCGGAGATCGTGACCCAGGTGCTGACCCATCTCGTCGAGGCCGGTGATGTGCCGCCGCGGCGCATGTCCACCTCGGCACTGAACGTGTTGCGCAATCAGCCTTGGCTGGGCGGATATGCCGAGCTGAAGAGCGCCGTGCGCTCATTGGCACTGGCGACGCTCGAGGAGGAGATCACCGACGACGATGTACGGCGGCTGCTCGCGCCCGCCAACCCGGTGACCTCCTTTGCCCTGCCGCTGGACCTGCCGCTGCGCGAGGCGCGGGAGGCATTCGAGCGGCTATACTTCGAGCACCATATGCGTCTGGACAGCGGCAACATGACGCGGCTGGCGGAAAAGACGGGACTGGAGCGCACTCATTTGTATCGCAAGCTCAAATCGCTCGGCCTGCCGGTCGGGCGCAAGGGCGAGGAGTAGGCGCGCGACCGCCTGTCCGGGCGCGTTGAGGGATGTCATTGGGCGTCGGGCACGCAAAGGCGTAGAATGACCCTCCGGCATCCCGGATCGGCCGGGGCGGCGATTCCCAATAACAAGCACTTCGGCCAACTGTGAAGATCATCATCCTCGGCGCCGGCCAGGTCGGGACGTCGGTTGCGGAAAGCCTGGTCTCCGAAGCCAACGACATCACCGTTGTCGACACCGATGCCGCGCACCTGCAAACCCTGCAGGACCGGCTCGACCTGCGCACCGTCGTCGGCAATGCCGCCTCGCCGTCCCGATTGCGCGAAGCCGGTGCCGAGGATGCGGACCTGCTGATCGCCGTCACCCAGAGCGACCAGACCAATCTTTGCGCCTGCCGCATTGCCGCAACGCTGTTCAACCTGCCGACCAAGATTGCTCGGCTGCGCTCGCCGGACTTCGTCGACCATCCTGAGCTGCTCGACGATCAGAACTTCTCGGTCGACTTCAGCATCTGCCCGGAGCAGATCGTCACCGATTACATCGTCAAGCTGATCGAGTTTCCCGAAGCGCTCCAGGTACTGGAGTTCGCCGGCGGGCGCGTCAGCCTGGTGGCGGTGCGCGCCTTCGAGGGCGGGCCGCTGGTCGGGCATCCGCTGTCGGATATCCGCAAGCACATCCCCAACGTCGATGCCCGTGTCGCTGCCATCTATCGCCGCGACCAGCCCATGATTCCGGAGGGCAACACCGTCATCGAAGCGGGCGACGAGGTATTCTGCCTCGCCGCTACCGAGCACATCCGCCGCATCATGCGCGAGTTGCGACGGCAGGACAAACCGATCAAACGCATCATGATCGCCGGCGGCGGCAACATCGGCTTTCGTCTGGCGCGATCCATCGAGAACAGCCACCAGGTGAAGGTGATCGAATTCAACCGCCGCCGCGCCGAGTATCTCGCGACCGAGCTGAAGAAGGCGCTGATCCTGCAGGGCGACGCCACCGACGAAGACCTGCTGGAGAGCGAGAACATCGAAGACATGGATATGTTCCTGGCGCTGACCAACGACGACGAGAACAACATCATGTCCGCCTCGCTCGCCAAGCGCATGGGGGCACGGCGCGTGCTGGCGCTGATCAACCGTCGCTCCTATGTCGATCTGGTGCAAAGCGGCCCGATCGACATCGCCATCTCGCCGGCCCTGACCAGTATCGGCTCGCTGCTGGCGCACGTGCGCCGCGGCGACGTCGCAGCGGTGCATTCCCTGCGCCGCGGCGCCGCCGAAGCACTGGAACTGGTGGCCCATGGCGACCGGGAATCGTCGAAGGTGGTCGGCCGGCGCGTCGACGAGATCGAGCTGCCCAAGGGCGTCACCATCGGCGCGCTGGTGCGCCGCACCGAGCAGCCCGAGTCGATCAGAATCAGCAATATGGCCGTGATCGAGAGCTACGAGAAAGTGGTCATCGCCCATCACGACACGGTGATCGAGGCCGACGACCACGTCATTGTCTTCGTCGTCAACAAGCGCCTGGTGCCCAAGGTCGAGAAACTGTTCCAGGTCGGCCTGGGGTTCTTCTAGCACGCGCCGGATCTGACAGGAACGGGCCATGAGCAACCCGCTGGCGGTCCTGCGCGTCTTCTCGCTCGTGCTGCTGGTGTTTGCGCACACCATGCTCGTACCTGCTACCGCCGCCTTTGTCGCGCAGGATTCCGCCGTTGGCGCCTTCGAGTTTGCGTTCCTGATCACGGCATCCGCGGCCGCATTGGTGTGGCTCGCGACGCGCCGACACACTGAGGAACTGCGCGTACGCGACGGCTTCCTGCTTGTTTCCATGGTCTGGGTGCTCGTGCCGGGTTTCGCCGCGATTCCCTTCCTGCTCTTCTTCCCGGACATGGGCTTTACCGACGCCTACTTCGAATCCGTCTCCGGCCTGACGACGACCGGCGCCACGGTGATCGAAGGGCTGGATACATTGCCGTTCTCTGTCAACCTCTGGCGCGCCATTCTGGTCTTTCTCGGCGGCATGGGACTGATTGTCCTCGCGGTGGCAATTCTGCCCCTGCTCGGTGTAGGCGGCCGGCAACTGTTCTCGGCCGAATCGCCGGGTCCGATCAAGGAGACCAGGCTCACCCCGCGCATGGCCGAGACCGCCAAGGGGCTGTGGCTGGTGTACCTGGCCATGGCAATCGCCTGCACGGTCGGCTATCGCTGGGCCGGCATGGACTGGGGCGAGGCCTTCATCCACATGTTCACCACCCTTGGCTTGGGTGGCTTCTCCAGTCACGACGCGTCCTACGCCTTCTTCAACTCGCCAGCCATTGAAGCAGTGGCCATTGTCTTCATGACCCTGGCCGGCATGAACTTCGCCACGCACTTTATGGCCGTGCGTCGGCGCACGCTGCTCTTTTACTGGGCGGATCCGGAGATCCGCTGGTACGTTGGCGTCATGTATACCAGCGTAGTGGGCATCGCAGCATTCCTTTGGTTCACGGACACCTATCCGGATTTTCCGACCGCTCTGCGCTTCTCCGCCTTCAACGTCGTTTCCATCGCCACCACCACCGGCTATGCCAACACCGACTACGCGACCTGGCCCTTCTTTGCCCCGCTGTGGATGCTGTTTCTGTGCAGCTTCGTCACCTGTGCAGGTTCTACCGGCGGCGGCATCAAGATGATGCGTGCCCTCATCGTCTTTCGCCAGGTCATGCGCGAGATCGTCCGTACGGTGCATCCCAACGCGGTGCGTGCAGTCAAGCTGTCCGAGACGCCGCTGACCACCAAGATCATCTTCGCGGTGATGGCGTTCGCCTTCGCCTACATGGCCATCATCGTCTCCCTCACCCTGCTGATGAGTTTTTCCGGCTTGGACATCGTTACCGGATTTTCCGCGACGGTGGCCAGCTTCAACAACACAGGTCCCGGCTTGGGGGAGGTTGGCCCCGCCACCACCTTCAAGTCGCTCAACGACTTCCAGATCTGGGTGTGCACCGTCGCCATGCTGCTCGGCCGGCTGGAGATCTTTACTCTTCTGGTCGTGTTCTCGCCAGCGTTCTGGAGAAAGTAGTTGGAGCGCTTCCTTGCCGTCCTGAGTGTCTTTGCCCGAATCGCCACGATATTCGGGCTGACCATGGTGCTTCCGATCGGTGTGTCGTGGTGGCTTGACGATGGTGCGCTCACCGCGTTCGACGAGGCGCTTGGCGGACTGCTCGCCGGCGGCGGTCTGCTCTTCCTGGCGACACGGCGCTTCCGCCGCGAGTTGCGCGCCAATGACGGCGTGCTGCTGGTGGTGGTGTGCTGGGTGCTGCTGCCGGCGATCTCCGCCGTGCCGCTCATGCTGGGCATTCCCGGATTGCGCTTCACCGTGGCGTATTTCGAAGCAGTGTCGGGGCTGACAGCTACCGGTGCGACAGCGCTGTCAGGCCTCGACCATCTGCCGCCCTCGCTCAACCTGTGGCGCACCGAACTGCACTGGATCGGCGGGCTGGGCATCATCGTCCTGGCGGTGGCGATCCTGCCACTGCTGGGGATCGGCGGCCGGCAACTGATGAGAGCCGAAGTACCGGGACCGGTGAAGGATACGAGCATCACGCCGCGGGTGACGGAAACCGCCAAGGGCTTCTGGGTCATTTACTTCGCGTTGACGGTGCTGTGCACTCTCGCCTACGGCTGGCTCGGCATGGGATGGCTCGATGCGCTGACCCATGCCTTCAGCACGGTGGCGCTGGGCGGCTTTTCCAGCCACGATGCCAGCCTCGGCTTCTTCGATTCGCCGGCAATGGAGACGGTGACCATCGGCTTTGCCCTGATTTCCGGCTTGAGCTATGTGACGCATTTCGCCGCTCTGTCCGGCCGCAGCGTTCGCCCCTATCTGCGTGACGGCGAAGCACGATTCTACGTTGGCGTGCTCGGGGCGAGCGTACTGCTGGTTGCTCTGTACATTTGGCACGAAAACTATTACGTCGACTTCGCCACCGCCCTGCGCCATGCGGCGTTCAACACGGTATCGGTCGCGACCACGCTGGGCTACGCCTCGACCGACTATTCCAAGTGGCCGTTCTTCGCCCCGCTGTGGATGCTATTCCTGTGCAGCTTCGTCACCTGCTCCGGTTCGACCGGCGGCGGCGTCAAGATGATGCGCGCCGTCGTCCTCTACAAGCAGGTATTCCGCGAAATCTTGCTCTCGATCCATCCGAACGCGACGACCTACATCAAGCTCGGCGGCACGGTCGTGCCGAACAAGATCATCCTCGCCGTGCTCGGGTTCGGATTTCTGTACATGGTGTGCACCATCATTTTTACGCTCGTGCTCGCGGCGACCGGGGTCGATATCCTCAGCGCCTTTTCCGCCGCGGTGGCCTGCTTCAACAACACCGGCCCCGGCCTTGGCCTGGTCGGGCCGGACAGCAACTACGGCGTCTTGAATGACCTGCAGATCTGGGTATGCACCTTTGCCATGTTGTTAGGACGGCTGGAGATCTTCACGCTGCTCGTTGTCCTCACTCCCGTTTTCTGGCGGAAATAGGCTACCTGCAGTCCTGCTGGTAGACTCCCACCATGAACAAGCTCCGCAACGACACCTTCCTGCGCGCGCTGCTGCGCCAGCCCACGGACTACACGCCGATCTGGCTCATGCGCCAGGCTGGCCGCTACCTGCCCGAGTACAACGAGACACGCCGCCGCGCCGGCAGTTTTCTCGACCTGTGCCGCAATCCCCAGCTTGCCACGGAGGTGACGCTCCAGCCCCTGGCGCGTTTCGACCTGGATGCTGCGATCCTGTTCTCGGACATCCTCACCGTGCCCGATGCCATGGGTCTGGGCCTGTACTTCGCCGAAGGCGAGGGACCAAAGTTCGAGCGGCCATTGCGCGAGGAATGGGAGATCCGCGATCTCGAAGTGCCCGACCCCTACGTCAGCCTGCGCTACGTCATGGATGCCGTGGCGGAAATCCGGCGCGCACTGGACGGCGCCGTGCCGCTGATCGGTTTCTCCGGCAGCCCCTTCACCCTGGCCTGCTACATGATCGAAGGCGGCGCCTCCGATGACTTTCGCCGCGTCAAGACGATGCTCTACGACCGGCCCGATCTGCTGCACCATGTGCTCGACGTCAATGCCCGTGCAGTGAGCGCCTACCTCAACGGCCAGATCGAGTCCGGCGCCCAAGCGGTGATGATCTTCGACACCTGGGGCGGCGCGCTCGCGGCGCGGGCCTATCGCGAGTTCTCGCTGCGCTATATGGAACAGGTGATCGCCGGCCTGGCGCGGGAGCGCGACGGCCAGCGTGTGCCAATCATCGTGTTTACCAAGGGCGGCGGACTTTGGCTCGAGGACATCGCCGCCGTCGGCTGCGACGCCGTAGGCGTGGATTGGACCATCGATATCGCTGTGGCGCACGCCCGGGTCGGCGAGCGCGTGGCGCTGCAGGGCAATCTCGATCCCATGGCATTGTTCGCCGCACCCGAAGTCGTGGCGCGGGCGGCGAAGGAGATCGTCGCCGCCTACGGCCCCGGCCCCGGCCATGTCTTCAACCTCGGCCACGGCATTTCCCAGTTCACTCCGCCCGAGCACGTTTCGGCGCTCGTCAGCGCCGTCCATGACTACAGCCGTGAGATCCGGGCTGCCGGTGCGCGGCAATGACTCGTGGCTCGTGGCGTGCGGAGGGACGCCCGCCCGGCGACCTTTCCGTGCACGGCATCAGCCAAAAAAGAAAGGTGCAAACGCGCTGCAAGGCATGGTTGCCGCAAGCACCGGCAAATCGGCACGTGCCGGTTGTTAAGTGCCCACTCACGTCCTGAGTTGCGTCGGCCCGTCACGGAAAAAAGTGCTCCAGGCCTTGACTTATTCACAGAATGGCGTTCGGGGCCGAAAAACGGCAGCTCCTCTCCGGCCCCTTCGGGCGCAGTCTCCAACCATTTGTTTTGAAAGAGAAAAAATGGCGTGCGTCGGATGCGGCGTGGGGAGAAGAGGTCGTTGATTTTGCGAATTATTGATCTTTGGTCAAGGTTTACCCACAAAGTTATCCACAATGGTGCAAAAGGCCAATAGCCGTTGTTGCGACAACGACTTGGCGACGCCATTCAATGCGGCGCTCAAGAGGTCAGATCAAGCCACTGAAACGTCGGGCTTGATGCGCTGATTCCAACGTGCCATGGCCATCGTCCGCGTCGCGCTGGGAATCCCGTTGCCGCAGCTGTTCGACTATCTGGCCGAGGACGCATCCGCCGACGATGTCGGGCGGCGCGCCGAGGTCGTTCTCGGTTCGCGCAGCCTTACCGGCGTCATCGTCGATGTTCCCAGCGCGAGCGAGGTGGCTCCGGGCAAGCTGAGAGCGGTGCGCCGGATCGACCGCGACGTGCCGCCGCTGCCCCGGGAGTGGCTTGAGCTGGCCGAGTTCTGCAGCCGCTATTACCACCATCCGCTGGGAGAGACGCTGGCCATGGCGCTGCCCCCAGCGCTGCGGCGAACGGGCGGCGCGCCGGCGGCCGCGCCGCACCCCTGGTATCGCATCGCCGCCGCTGGCCTGGAAGCGCGCCCCGGGTTGCCGCCGCGCTCGCTCGCCAAACGGGTGCTGGACTGGCTTGCCGAACACGGGCCAGCGGCACGCCCCGAACTGCGCGCCCAATCGCCCCGTGCCCCGCGCGTTGCCGACGAACTGGCGGCCAAGGGATGGCTGGAGCAGGCGGCGCCCATGCCGGACCGCCGCGCGGCGGCGGGTCCGCTGCTGCTGCCCGAGCAGGCGCAGGCGCTCGGCGCGGTGACGGCAACGCTGGGGACGTTTTTGCCCATCCTGCTGCACGGGGTGACCGGCAGCGGCAAGACCGAGGTCTACCTCGGCGCCATCGCTGCCGTGCTGGCCCGCGGCGGGCAGGCGCTGATGCTGGTGCCGGAGATCGCGCTCACGCCGCAACTGGAAAGCCGCGTACACGCCCGGTTTCCCGGCGCCGGCGTGGTCAGCCTGCACAGCGGCCTGGGCGAGCAGACCCGCGCCCGAGGCTTTCGGCAGGCCATGACCGGCGCCGCCGACATCGTGCTCGGCACGCGGCTGGCGGTGTTCACGCCGCTGCCGCGGCTGGGCCTGATCGTGGTGGACGAGGAACACGACCCGTCCTACAAGCAGCAGGACGGCATCCGCTATTCGGCGCGCGACGTGGCCATTTACCGCGCCAAGCAGCGCGGCGTGCCGGTGCTGCTCGGCTCCGCCACGCCTTCCCTGGAGAGCTATCACCATGGCCGCGCCGGCCGCTACCGCCTGCTCGAGCTAGCGCGCCGGGCCGTCGCGCAGGCGCTGCCGGAAGTGCGCTGCATCGACACGCGCCGCGAGAGGCTCGACGACGGCATGAGCGCCGCGTTGCTCGCCGCCGTGGCGCAGCGGCTCGCGCGCGGTGAGCAGTCCCTCATCTTCCTCAATCGGCGCGGCTTTGCGCCGGTGCTTGCCTGCCCGGCCTGCGGCTGGGTCAGCGGCTGCCGCGGCTGCTCGGCGCACATGGTGCTGCACCTGGCTGATCGCCGGTTGCGCTGCCACCACTGCGGCGCCGAAGACGCCATTCCCCACGCCTGCCCCACCTGCGGCAACCAGGACATCCACCCCTTCGGTCGCGGCACCCAGCGCATCGAAGTGGCGCTGCGGGCGCGCTTCTCCCAGGCGCGCATCCTGCGTATCGACCGCGACAGCGCCGGCAGCCCGAGGAAATGGCAGGCGCTGCTGCAGCAGGTGGAACGCGGCGAGGCCGACATCCTCGTCGGCACGCAGATGCTCGCCAAGGGCCACGACTTTCCGCGCCTGACCCTGGTCGGCGTGCTCGGCGCCGACGCCTCCCTGTTCGCCGCTGACTTCCGCGCCCCTGAGCGTCTGTTCGCCCAGCTCATGCAGGTCGGCGGCCGCAGCGGCCGCGCCGCCCTGGCCGGCGAGGTGCTGATTCAGACCGAGTACCCGGAGCATCCGCTCTACCGCTGCCTGGCGGCCCACGACTACGCCGGCTTCGCTGCTGCCCAGCTCGATGAGCGCGAGGCGGCAGGCTTTCCGCCCTTCGCCTTCCAGGCCATCCTGCGCGCCGAGGCGCCGGCGCTGGCGGAGGCGATCGACTTCCTCCGGCAGGCGGCGGCCCTGGCGCGACCACTTGCCGGCGATGAGGTCAGCATCTACGATGCCGTACCCATGCGCCTTGCGCGCCGCGCCAGCCTTGAGCGCGCGCAGCTGCTCGTGGAATCGCCGCGCCGGCCGGCACTGCAGGGGTTTCTCCAGCACTGGATCGCCGCGCTGTACGCGTTGAAGCCACCGCGGGCACTGCGCTGGCACATCGACGTGGACCCGCTCGAGTTCTGACGCTCGGTTGCATCCAGTTGTCGTGACGCTTCGTAGACGGGAGGGAGCGCGCGGCGACAGATCATCCCTGGATAGGGCGAATGCGAAATCACCGCTCGTTTCCTCTGTTAGCTTCGACGGCGCGCGTGCCGCTCATCCATGAGGGCAGGCGCGACGCAATACTCGTGTAAGGTTTTCGGCATTGAAGCGATCTATCTCATGGGCCGCGCCGCGGCCGCAACTTGCCGTCGAGCGCTACCGGGCGCACGCCGCCGGCTACGATGCCTCGGCCCGTCGCACGATGCCATTGCGCCAGCGCACCATCGCGCACCTGCAACTGCAACGCGGCGACACGGTGCTGGACGTGGCCTGCGGCACGGGGCTGAGTTTCCCGCTGCTGCAACAGGCGATCGGCGCGGAAGGGAGGATCATGGGTGTGGAACTCAGTCCCGACATGCTCGACGTGGCGAGCCGGCGCGTCGCCGATGCCTGCTGGCACAATGTCACCTTGATCGAAGCCGCTGCCGAGGACGCCGTGCTACCCTACGAATGGGATGCAGCGCTGTTCAACTACACCCACGACGTACTGCGCTCGCCGGGCGGACTGGCGAGGCTGTTCGCCCGCGCGCGGCCCGGCGCACGGGTAGCGGTAGCGGGCATGAAACTGGCGAGTCCCTGGCTGTTTCCGCTCAACCTCTTCGCGCTTGCCAAGGCCCGGCCTTATATGACGACGTTCGAAGGACTGTCGCAACCGTGGAGCTTGATTCAATCCTATCTCGATCGATTTACCTGGCATCCGACGCAGTTCGGCATCGGTTTCATCGGCTACGGACGGGTGCGCACCGAGCACGCCATGCAGTCAATCGCTCACCAGCCCTGAGGGAGGTACGATGGCAAGAAGAAAAAGAATCCTGGTCCTGTTTCCCCAGGAATGGGATGACCTGGCACTGTCTCAGCCTGAACTGGCGGAACGCTACGAGTTCGTGCGCGCCGGTTTCGATCTGTTCAAGTTTCCCGACAATGCCCGGCTGCTGACCTTCGATGTCCGCCGTTTCGTCGACAGACTCGTCGCCGCGGCGCGGCGCAGGCCCATCGACGGCGTGCTCAGCACCAACGAGCAGTTCGGTGCCCTGATCGCAGCGGTCGTCGCCCGGCGGCTCGGCCTGCCCGGCGCCGATCCCGAAGCCATCATCACCGCCCAGCACAAATACTATGCGCGCCGGGCGCTGGCGCAGGCGGCACCCGATGCCACGCCGGCATTCACCGCCTTTCCCTACACCGTGCGCCATGCCGAGGAAATCGCACTGCCCTTCCCGTTTTTCGTCAAGCCGGTCAAGGCCACCTTCTCGGTGCTGGCGCGGCGCGTGGACAACTTTGCCCAACTGCGCCGGCACCTGAACTTCCGTCCCTTCGAGCAACACATCATCAAGCGCTTAGTGAAGCCCTTCAACGACCTGATGCGCGATTACCCGCAGTACACGGTCAACGCCCACCACCTCGTCGGCGAGGGCTTGGTGGACGGCATGCAGGTCAATGTGGACGGCTACGCGGAAGACGGCAACATCCGGCTGATCGGCATCGTGGACGAGATCATGTATCCGGGCACCAATGCCTTTAACCGCTTTGAATATCCGACGCTGCTCTCGCCGGCGCTGCGCGAGCGCATCGGCGACATTGCCATGCGCACCGTCGCCGGCGTCGGTCTGCGTCATGGCTTCTTCAACGTCGAGCTGTGCGCCGACCCGCGTACCGGCGCGATCAAGGTGATCGAGATCAATCCCCGGCTCGCCTCCCAGTTCGCCTCCCTCTACCAGTGGGTGGACGGTATCGACGTCTACCGGATGCTGATCGATCTCGCCCTCGGCGAGCCGGTGTGCTACGCCCCGCAGCGGCAGCGCTTCGGCCGCGCCGGCAGCTTCATCTTCCGCAAGTTCGACGGCGCGCCGGTGAGTCGTCCGCCCAACGGTGAGCAGATGTGCGCCCTGCGTGCACGCCACCCGGAAGCGCAACTGATGCTCTATCTCAAGCGCGGTGCCAGCCTGGCCCGGGAGATGAAGTGGCTGGGCAGCCACCGCTTCGCCATCGTCAATCTTCCCGGACGGGACCTCGTGGACCTGCATGCCCGGTGCATGGACGTGCATACCATCCTCGGCTTCGATCGCGAAACCGAACCCAGCCCGGTGCTGGTGCATGGCGGCGGCTTCGGCCCCATGGCGCAGCCCAAGCCGGCCATGCGCGAAAGCGGCTGAACGGCGGGCAGGAACTAGCTCACGGGACCTGCTACTATTTAGTCATGCAGCGTCTGATCGGTTCCAAATTCGCCAAAGCGTGGCTCGCTCGCGCCCTCGTCGTCCTGCTCCTCGCTGCCCAGGGGCTGGTGGCGGCGTATGCCTGCCCGTCCGCCGCGGACGGCGTGCGCCAGGGGTTTGTCATTCCAGGGGAATCGGCAGGCGATGGGGTCGGCTGTCACGACCAGGGCCAGGCGCCGACCGAAGCGAATCTCTGCCTTGCCCACTGCACTTCCGGCGACGAGACCACCCAGAGCGCGGACAGATCGTCGCTCGACGTTCCTGCGCTTCCCGGTGGTCCGCCGATGAACCTCGCTCGGCGACCGGCGCCAGAATTCACGGTGCGTGACACCGCCGTGCCGCCGTGCTCCGATCCACCGATCCCAATCCGCTTCTGCGTCTATCGTAGTTAGCCGGTCTCCAGTCACGGATAATGCTTCCGCCCGACGCTCGGGCGGGATGACGATCTGACCTGGAGGCTGTCATGTCCGTTTTCCACTCGACGCGGATGGTATCCGCGCTCCTTCTTTCGGCCGTGCTCTCGGCGCTGCCGCCATTGGCGCTGGCCCAATCCGGCGCTGCGCTGACCCTGGACGAGGCACTGCGTCTGGCCGCCGCCCAGTCACGGCAACTCGTCGCCCAGGACGCAGCCGTGTCCGCCGCCCGCGCGATGTCCGTAGCCGCTGGCCAACTGCCGGACCCGGTGCTGCGCTTGGGCATCGACAACGTCCCTGCCAACGGCACCGACGCCTTCAGCATCGCGCAGGATTTCATGACCATGCGCCGCATCGGCGTCATGCAGGAGCTCACCCGCAGCGACAAGCGCGAGCTGCGCGCACAGCGCAGCGAACAGGAAGCGCAGCGCGAGGCGACGAGCCGCACGCTGGTGCTCGCCAACCTGCAGCGCGACACCGCGCTCGCCTGGCTCGACCGTTACTATGCCCAACGCGTCCAGGCACTGGTCGTGGAACAACAGCAGGAGGCCCGCTTGCAGATCGAAGCAGCGGACTCGGCCTATCGCGCCGGCCGCGGCGGCCAGGCCGACGTCTTTGCTGCCCGCGCTGCGCTGGTCGCGCTCGAGGACCGGGCGAGCCAGGTCGAGCGCCAGATCAGGACTGCCCGTGCCGCCCTGGCGCGCTGGATCGGCGCCGAGGCGCAGCGCGAGCCCGCCGGCCGGCCCGACATCCACGCGCTGCGCCTGGACACCCAGGCGCTCGAAGAGGAACTGCAGCACCACCCGCAAGTGGAGGTGCTGGCGAAGCAGGTGGCGGTCGCCGACACCGAGGCGAGGCTCGCCCGCGCCAACAAGTCGGCCGATTGGAGCCTGGAAGTCGCCTATGCCAAGCGCGGCGCGAACTTCTCCGACATGATCTCCGTGGGCGTGGCCATCCCGCTGCAGATTGCGCGGGCGAACCGGCAGGACCGGGAGGAGGCGGCCAAGCTGGCGCTGCTGGAGCAGGCCCGTGCGCAGCGCGAGGATGCGCTGCGCGCCCACGTGGCGGAAGTGCGCGCCATGCTCGCAGAATGGGAGATCGGGCGCGAGCGGCTCGCCCGCTACGAGAGCTCGCTCATCCCGCTGGCATCGCAGCGCACCGGTGCGGCGTTGACTGCCTACCGCGCCGGCACTGGCCCGCTGTTCGCGGTGCTGGAAGCGCGCCGGGACGAACTCGCGACACGCACCGAGGCGCTGCAGCTCGAGAACGAGATCGCACGGGCCTGGGCGCAGCTGAACTTCCTGGTGCCCCGGGAAACGGGCCCGCTGTCCGCCGCGCCGATCAAGGAGCCGAAATGAAAGCCAAGCCTCTTATTATCATCCTCGTCGCCGTAGGCGTCGCGGCGGCGGTTGGCTACGGCGCCTATTGGTACGGCATGCAGCAAGGCATGGGCATGACCGCGACCGCTTCCGGCGGCGCTGCCACCGAAGCGGGCGTAACCGCGACGGGGGAAAAGATCGATCCCAAGACCGGCCGCCGCGTGCTGTACTGGCACGATCCCATGGTGCCCGCCCAGAAGTTCGACAAGCCCGGCAAGTCGCCCTTCATGGACATGCAACTGGTGCCGGTGTATGCCGACGAAGCCGCGGACGAGGGCAAGATCACGATCAGCCCGCGCCTGCAGCAGAACCTGGGCGTGCGCACCGCCGAAGCGGTGAAGGGCGCGATGAGCCAGCAGGTCGTGGCGGTCGGCAGCGTTGCCTACAACGAGCGCGATGTGGCCGTGGTGCAGGCGCGTGTCACCGGCTTCGTCGAAAAGCTCTACGCCCGCGCGCCGCTGGATCGGGTGCGCAAGGGCCAACCCCTGGCCGAGATCTATGCGCCGGAATGGGTGGCGGCGCAGGAGGAGTACTTCTCCGTGCGGCGTATGCACGGCAGCGGCGTCGAGGCGCTCGTCTCGGCGGCGCGCCAGCGCATGCTGCTCGCCGGCATGAGCGAGGAGCAGGTGCGGCAGGTGGAAGAGAGCGGCCGCGTCCACGCCCGTATGACACTGCGCTCGCCGGTGAACGGCGTCGTCGCCGAGCTCGGCGCCCGGGAAGGCATGACCGTCATGCCCGGGGCGATGCTGTTTCGCATCAACGGGCTCGCCACCGTGTGGGTCAATGCCGAGGTGCCGGAGAGCCAGGCGGCACTGGTCAGGCCGGGGAACATGGTGGAGGCGCGCACGCCGGCCTGGCCCGGCACCGTATTCAAGGGCCGGGTCAGCGCCATCCTGCCCGAGGTGAATCCGGCCACGCGTACCCTCAAGGCCCGGGTGGAACTGGTCAATCGCGAAGGCCGGCTCACCCCGGGCATGTTCGCCACGGTGGATTTCACGCCGGTGACCAAGCAGGACGCCCTGACGGTGCCCACCGAGGCGGTGATCCAGACCGGAAGCCGCACGGTGGTCATCCTCGCGCTCGGGGAGGGCAAGTTCCAGCCGGTGGAGGTCGAGATCGGCCGTGAAACCGGCGGCCAGACCGAAATCCGCAAGGGGCTGGAGGCGGGCCAGAAGGTGGTGGTGTCCGGGCAGTTCCTGATCGACTCCGAAGCGAGCCTCAAGGCCACGACCACGCGCATGGCCGAGGCGGCCCAGGCCGAGCCGCCCGGCGGCCGGCACCGCGGCCAAGGCAAGCTGGAACAGGTCGGCGCCGATGCCGTCATCATCTCCCACGGCCCGATCCCGACCATGGAAATGGGCGCCATGACCATGGAATTCAAGCAACCGGCCGCCGGGTTGCCGCGCGAGCTCAAGGCGGGCGACATCGTGAGCTTCGAGTTCCAGTTGAACAGCGCCGGCGAGCTGCAGCTGACCCGCATCGCGCCGCTGGCCCAAAATGCGCCCCGGCCCATCGCCAAGCCGGAGATGAAGCCTGAGCACGACCACTCGAAGGGAATGCCGAAATGATCGCCCGGCTCATCCGCTGGTCCATCGCCAACCGCTTCCTGGTGCTGCTGACCACCGTCATCGTCAGCGCCTGGGGCGTGTGGGCGGTGCTGAAGACGCCCGTGGACGCGCTGCCGGACCTGTCCGACGTGCAGGTCATCATTCGCACCACCTGGCCCGGCCAGGCGCCGCAGATCGTCGAGAACCAGGTCACCTATCCCCTCACCACCACCATGCTGTCGGTGCCGGGGGCGAAGACGGTGCGCGGCTATTCGTTCTTCGGCGACTCCTTCGTCTATGTGCTGTTCGAGGACGGCACCGATCTCTACTGGGCGCGCTCGCGCGTGCTCGAGTACCTGAACCAGGTGCAGTCGCGCCTGCCCGCCAATGCCAAGCCCGCCCTCGGGCCCGATGCCACCGGCGTGGGCTGGGTGTACGAGTACGCGCTGGTGGACAGGAGCGGCAAGTACGACCTGTCGCAACTGCGCGCCTACCAGGACTGGTTCCTCAAGTACGAGCTGAAGACGGTGGCCGACGTGGCCGAGGTGGCCAGCGTCGGCGGCTTCGTCAAGCAGTACCAGATCGTGCTCGATCCGGAGCGGCTGCGCGCCTACAACATTCCGCATGGCCGCGTCATCGAGGCGGTGAGCCGCGCCAACCAGGAGACCGGCGGCTCGGTGCTGGAACTGGGCGAGGCCGAGTACATGGTGCGCGCCAGCGGCTACCTGAAATCCCTGGACGACTTCCGCAAGATTCCGCTGATGACGAGCGACACTGGCGTGCCGGTGAAGCTGGGCGACGTGGCGCGGGTGCAGGTGGGACCGGAACTGCGCCGCGGCATCGCAGAGTTGAACGGCGAGGGCGAGGTGGCCGGCGGCGTCATCGTCATGCGCTCGGGCAAGAACGCGCTGTCCACCATCGCAGCGGTCAAGGAGAAGCTGGCGTCGCTCACGGCCTCGCTGCCGACAGGCGTCGAGATCGTGCCCACCTACGACCGCTCCGACCTCATCAAGCGCGCGGTGGACAACCTCAACCGCAAGCTGGTGGAGGAATTCATCGTCGTCGCCCTGGTGTGCGCGGTGTTCCTGTTCCACCTGCGCTCGGCCTTCGTCGCCATCGCCTCGCTGCCGCTGGGCGTGCTGATGGCCTTCATCGTCATGCACTACCAGGGGGTCAATGCGAATATCATGTCGCTGGGCGGCATCGCGATTGCCATCGGCGCCATGGTGGACGCGGCGGTGGTGATGATCGAGAACGCCCACAAGAAGCTGGAGGCCTGGCGCCATGCGCACCCGGGCGAAACGCTGACCGGTCCGCAGCACTGGCTGGCCGTCGGCGATGCGGCCATCGAGGTGGGGCCGGCGCTGTTCTTCTCGCTGCTCATCATCACCCTGTCCTTCATCCCGGTGTTCACCCTGGAGGCGCAGGAGGGGCGCCTGTTCTCGCCGCTGGCCTACACCAAGACTTACGCCATGGCGGCGGCGGCGGGGCTGTCGGTGACGCTGATCCCGGTGCTGATGGGCCTGCTGATCCGCGGTCGCATCCCCGACGAACAGAAGAATCCACTCAACCGCTTCCTCATCGCCCTCTACCGGCCGCTGCTGGACGGGGTGCTGCGCTATCCGAAGACGACGCTGGTGGCCGCCGTGCTGCTGGCCGTGGCGACGATCTACCCCGCCAGCCGCATCGGCGGCGAGTTCATGCCGCCGCTCGACGAGGGCGACCTGCTCTACATGCCGTCGGCATTGCCGGGCCTCTCCGCCGGCAAGGCCCAGGAGGTGCTGCAGCAGACCGACAAGCTGATCATGAGCGTGCCGGAAGTGAAGCAGGTGTTCGGCAAGATCGGCCGCGCCGAGACCGCCACCGACCCGGCGCCGCTGGAAATGGTAGAAACCACCATCCAGTTCAAGCCGCGCGAGGAATGGCGTCCCGGCATGACGCCTGAGAAGCTGGTGGAGGAGCTGGATCGCACGGTGAAGCTGCCGGGCCTGGCCAACATCTGGGTGCCGCCGATCCGCAACCGCATCGACATGCTGGCCACCGGCATCAAAAGCCCGGTGGGCGTCAAGGTGGCGGGCACGGAGTTGTCCCAGATCGACCGCATCACCGGCGACATCGAGCGCGTGGTGAGGAACGTGCGCGGGGTGAGCTCGGCGCTGGCGGAACGGCTCACCGGCGGGCGCTACATCGACGTGAACATCAACCGCGACAGCGCCGCCCGCTACGGCATGAACATCGCCGACGTGCAGAGTATCGTCGCGGCGGCCATCGGCGGCGACAACATCGGCGAGACCATCGAGGGCCTGCAGCGCTTCCCCATCAACGTGCGCTACCCGCGCGAGGTACGCGACTCGGTGGACAAGCTGCGCAGCCTGCCCGTGCTCACCGAGCGCGGCGCCCAGATCCCGCTCGCCGCGGTGGCCGACATCCGCATCACCGACGGCCCGCCGATGTTGAAGAGCGAGAACGCGCGCCTGTCAGGCTGGGTGTATGTGGACATCCGCGGCCGCGACCTGAGCTCCGCGGTGCGCGACATGCAGCGGGCCGTGGCCAGGGAGGTGAAGCTGCCGCCCGGCTACTCGGTGTCCTGGTCCGGGCAGTTCGAATACCTGGAGCGTGCCACGGCCAAGATGAAGGTGGTGGTGCCTTTCACCCTGCTCATCATCTTCGTACTGCTCTACCTCACCTTCGCCCGCTTCGATGAGGCGCTGCTCATCATGGCCACGCTGCCCTTCGCCCTGGTCGGCGGCTTTTGGCTCATGTACTTCCTCGGCTATTCCATGTCGGTGGCGAGCGCCGTGGGTTTCATCGCGCTGGCCGGGGTGGCGGCGGAGTTCGGCGTCGTCATGCTGATCTACCTCAAGCATGCCTGGCAGGCGCGTCAGGAGAACGGGGTGCCGCTCACCCGCGAGCTGCTCGACGAAGCCATCCGCGAAGGCGCGGTGCTGCGGGTGCGGCCCAAGGCGATGACGGTGGCGGTGATCCTCGCCGGCCTGTTCCCCATCATGTGGGGCGGCGGCACCGGCTCCGAGGTCATGCAGCGCATCGCCGCGCCCATGGTAGGCGGCATGATCACGGCGCCGCTGCTGTCCATGTTCGTCATCCCGGCGGCGTATCAGTTGATGCGTCGGCGGCGGCTGCCAGGGCAAGTTGGCTGATGAGGACATTTGCATTGTCGCCCGCCAGCCCATCCCGCCCGTGAAAAATCAATATTTCGGCGACGTGAACGACTACGTGACGTACGGCCTGCTGCGCTGCTTCGCACAGGCCGGCTTTCGCATCGGCGTGTGCTGGATGCTCACGCCCGATGATTCACGTCCGGATGGCGGCAAGGTCGGCTATCTGTCCCGCCCGGACGACTGGAAGCATCACGATCCCGGTCTGTTCGCGCATCTGTCGCGAACGCTCGGCTGCGCCGATGGCAGACATGTGCGCCACATCGAAGCAAGGGGTCATATTCCCAATGCCCGCTTCTATGGCGCGTTCGTTCCCGATTCCAGGGCGCAGCGCGCCGTCTGGTACAGGAATGCGCTTGCCCACCTCAAAGGCTCGGATCTTTTGTTCTTCGATCCCGACAACGGCGTCGAAATCGCCTCCAAGTCCATCGGACAGAAGGACTCGTCGAAGTACGTCTATTGGCAGGAATTGACCGAGGGTTGGGCACACGGCCAGTCCGTGCTCGTCTTCCAGCATTTCCCGCGCGTGAAGCGGGACGACTACATTCACCGCCGGGTGCGCGAGATGCAGGCTCGCTTGCCGGGTTCGTCGGTCATCGCGCTTCGCTCCTCGAACGTGCTCTTTCTCCTCGCCTATCGCGCCGCCTGCTCCGCCCGCGTCAGCAAGGCCGTCGGGCTGACAGCAACGAGGTGGGCACGCCGTGTCTGGATGCACCCCTGCGATCCGCCATTCCCCCGCTCGGAGTCGCGAGGTGCCTCGCGCCGGTCCCCTACATTGCATCCAGGGGGCTGACTACGCCGCAGGCACCAGACGATACGGGAACAGCAGCGCCGACAGCGCAACAGAACAGGAAATCGGATAGATTCACAACTTTGGACTTTGCTAAGCGCCAATCGGCACTAAAGCTGGGGGCAGGTTTCCCTAACCACACGCTGCGCACTGACGCGCAAATCGCGTCGCTGCCTCGCGCGCGGGTGAGCGCGACACGTTGGGCGTGATCGAGACCATGGACGATTGCTGCATCGATAAGACCTGCGCCATCGAACGGCTGCGCGAGCGCCAAACGACGACTCTCCGTCTCGTTCTGCTGGTGAACGCTGCGATGTTCGTCGTTGAGCTCGCATCCGGCTTGCTCGCCGGGTCCGTAGCCTTGCTCGCCGACTCGCTCGACATGCTCGGCGATGCGCTCGTCTATGGCTTCAGTCTTTACGTTGTCGCGCGAGGCCCCCTCTGGAAGGCTCGGGCCGCGGTGGCAAAAGCAGGGGTGATGGGGCTGTTCGGCGCGTTCGTCTTTGGACAGCTTGTGTACAAGCTCATCTTTCCTCAGCTCCCGACGGTCGAGACGATGGGTGGTGTGGGTGTTCTTGCACTCGTCGCCAACGGCGTTTGCTTTGCCTTGCTTTGGCGCCACCGTGCCGAGGACATCAACATGAGATCGGTCTGGCTCTGCTCGCGCAATGACCTGATAGCAAACGTGTCGGTGTTGTTCGCGGCCTTGGCGGTGTGGCTGACTCTTTCTCCTTGGCCGGACATCGTGGTCGGAGCGCTCATCTGCGGCGTGTTTCTTCGCTCGGCTGTCCTTGTTGCCCGCGAAGCACGTGCCGAGCTGGTGCTGAATCACGCCCGGCAAACCGCTGCAACGGACGCGCCGGAAGCGGCGCGCCGCTGAGCCGGAAAGTTTTGGGCACCACACTTCTAGCCACCTGGAGAGAACCCATGTCCCGGCCGGTCTATGCTCTGAATCTGTTCGACGTATCGAACAAGGAAGAGTACATGGCGTATTCGCGACGATCTGCCAAGGAGGTTCAGGCGCACGGCGGGCGCGTCGTCGCTCTCGGCAAGTTCTGCGCCTCTGCAGCCGGAAGCATCGAGCCTCGAACAGTCCTGATCCTCGTTGAGTGGGAATCGAAAGAAGCCTTTGACAGCTACTGCAACGACCCCGCCCTTGCGGATCTGCACCCGCATCGGATCAACGGAACGAGCAACTACATCTGGCACCTCTTCGACAAACTCGAAGACCTGAAGCCCATCCTGAAGTAACCGTTGTCGCGCGCGTCGGGCGGGACGGCTTCATTCGAAGCCGGACGCAGGCGCGCCTGCCGGGTTCGTCGGTTACCGCGCTGCGATCCTCGCGCGTGCTCTTTCTGCCGGCCTATCGCGCCGCCTGCGCGGCGCGCTTGGAAAAGGCCGTGGGACTGGTCCCAGCGCGCGATGGGCCCACCGCGTCTGGATGCACCCCTGCGCGACGCAGTTGCCGCAAGCGGACGCGCGGAGCGGCGCACCGGCCCTCCAGATTGCATCCAGCGGGCCGAGCACACGGCCGCCGCCAGCCGGGCGAGGAGACGCCCCGCGGCGGCGCCTGAGCACTCCAACGGGCGTACAACGCATTGAAGCGAATAAAATATCGCACCCAATAGACATACTGCCGTTCCGTGCGTATGCTGTCGTGCTTATAACGGATGCGCTCGCGCACCTGGTCGAGCAGCCGGACGGACTTCAGCCGCGGCGCGTCGGGAGCGGGCAACACCGGCCTGCGGCGTTTGTCGGTTTGGTTAGTACTGTACATAACAACAGTCTATGCATTCTCACCTCGTCAATGCAAGGGTTCCGGCGCGCGCCGTTTCCAGGATATGGCGCACGCCGCTGCGAAACGCCGCGCCTACGCGCGCTACAACACGTTGGGCCTTTCTTCGCCTTGTCCCTTAATTGCGCGGACAAAAAATGGTGGTTTTCACCGACGCTCAACTTGATCAACACATCCGTCGGCGCCCCTCGGTACAGATCATTTGCCTCGGAGCATACCTACAGCACCCTTTGTTTGTGGCGAGTGACGTCCTTGCGGTTCCGCTTTCCGCCTCGGGATGCGGCGATCTCGCAAATCTCTTCGGCGAATACATCTCCATGGACTTGGACATACATATCTCGGTGAACGAAGTGGAGGAATTCAAGCACCTCTGGAAGGACACGTCCCCTAGCGTCGTGCTCGTTTGGCATCCGACACATGACGCAAGTACTGAGGAATTGGAAAGATCCGCGGACAGATCTTTCGCAAGAGCAAAACGCAATCTCTCCCTAGTTACCGGAGACAGATTCGATGTTGTCGGGACAATAGTGCTGCACGATAACGGGCAGGTCTACAAGCTGTCCCCCCGTAGAAGCAAACAACGCCAACGCCTTTGGGTTTCGAGAGAGGCGGCGCTTAACTTTCAACAGACGGTTGTACGCCTTGCTGAGCGGTCAGAAGCAGATTCAAGAATTGCGCTGGCTCTTCAGATGTATTTGGATTCCGCGAATGAAGGCAGTGAAGAGTTCAGAATAGTGAAGTTCTATAACGTACTTGAATGCCTCGCTTCGAATTACAAGACGGACGGCGTCGGTTCAAGGGACGCTGTACGCCAAATGTTAAACGCCACCGCGGGTCAACATTGGGCAGTAGAGTTTAGGGGTACGCACATTCAATTCGACTTGATTGCTGTTGCCGGAAGATTTCGTGACGCACTTATGCATGGTTCGAGGATCGATAGGGACACCTTTAGCGTCAACGACCGCGGAGTCATCGATGTATTGGCATGGGAGCCATTCAAGATCGCGGATCAATTGCACCAAGTCGTGGACGACGCGCTTTGGCGAATCGCCACAGAATAAAGGTCCCCTTTTCATGGCAACTTTTAGGCCCGTGCTCAAACGACGATCACGTGTTTCAAGCAACGAGGGTCTGGAGAGAGTGCCCAACAGGCCGTTGCACCCGATGCTCAGGAGCGGCGCTGCGCGCCTTCCCTCGGCCGGGCGAACGGCGGCGTTGAGGCTGTAGAAAAACCCGGTCAGGGAGATTACTTGTGCATACTGTCCGAAGACGACCGCTCAGAGTCGCCCACGATCGACGATCGGAGTGTCGGGAGGGGTCGGGGCACCCCGAAAAATGGTGCGCTCCCGGCCCACGGGGAGTTTTTCTACACCTTCGTTGGGCCGCATATTGATGCGCATCGAGAACAGCCGCGCCGTCCTGCCGATCGCCGATCTGTGGCGGTCGTCTGATGCCGCTGTATGGGACGCCGCTCTTGCCCGGTACTGGGATTTCATCCTGCCTCGGAATCTTGAACTTGAACGCACTCTGGAGCGTCTTGACGCCCGCCGCGTCCTAAGCCTCGATGCTTCTGGTGGTATCAATTCCTGCTCACCGACTATTTCCGCTGGAAGTACACTGCGCCGAATCGCTACGCCACGACAACGCGCCAACTGAGGCGCTACCTTGTCGACGACGGTCTGAGGGAACTCGATGCGATCCGGGAACGGTTGCTGAACCTGGATCCGACAAACATTCGGGGTGGGCTAAAGGCGGCATGCGAGATTCGTGGTCTAGGCACCGCAGGCGCCTCTGGCCTCCTCGCACTGCTGTATCCCGAGACGTTCGGAACCGTTGATCAATTCGTCGTAAAAGCGCTGTGCGGCGTCAAAGACATGCCCGAAGCCGCGACAATTGCGCGCATGAACCCGTACTCTTTGAGCATCACGAACGGCGTTTGCCTGATTACCATCATGCAGCGAAGGGCTGCCGAGAACAACGCGATCTTCGGCACCTCGACGTGGACCCCGCGCAACATCGACAAAGTGCTGTGGACGTACGGCAGGTAGAGATCCTCTTTGATATGCAGCCCAACTACGGCATGCAGGCGACGCCGGTCAACTTCGTGCCGTTTCATCAGCGCGCCCGCCGGCGGCCGCGTTTGCATCCGACCACCGCGCCGGTCGAGGGCCAGGGGGAACTGGGGTTGTGATGCGCGGGGCCCATTTGTGGTATGTTTAGGCTGGTTGTCTAGTTTGATAACCGGAATGGTACTCGAGGTGTCTCATGCGAACGATCGGTGCGTTCGAAGCGAAAACCCGTCTCTCCCAGCTGCTCGATCAGGTCGAGGCCGGAGAAACCGTGATCATTACCCGGCACGGAGAACCGGTGGCTGAACTGGTTCCCGCGCGGCCCAAGCGTGACCAGGCGACCATCCGAATGCTGATCGAGGACATCCGTCAGTCCCGCAAGGGCAAGGATCGGGGCGCCGCAGCTGGAACCACCATTACCAATCTGAAATCCGCAGGCAGGAAGTACTGATGCCGGCCACAGTGGCGCCGGTGGGCATGGTCGTCGACTGCTCGGTGGCACTGGCCTGGCACCTGGACGACGAGAAGACTACGTTCACGGAGCGCGTGCTTGATCTGCTGCCGAGCACTGAGGCCTGGGTGCCGGCGCTGTGGCGGCTGGAGTTTGCCAATGCCCTCCTCGTCGCCCAGCGGCGCGGACGCATCTCCGAGGAATGGCGGGCCACGGTGATCGAGCAGGCGAGCCGTCTGCCCATCGGGGTGGATACGCACTTGGTGTCCCTTGCCCAGATCAGTGAACTGGCCGCCCGTTACCAGCTCACGACCTACGATGCCGCCTATCTCGAACTGGCCCTGCGGCGCAAGCTGACGCTGGTCACGCTCGACGCGGATCTGGTCCGTGCCATGCGCGCGGCGGACGGGACGCTCCTCACGGACACCGGACGTTATCCCGTGGTGCCCAAACGCAGGAAGAAGTGAGCCAGGCCGTCAATGGCGCGGATGCAACCATTGACTTCCTGAAAGGCGTCTTCGGCGCCATCGAGCTGCGCAAATTTCCCGACGAATCCGGCAAGCTCATGCATGCCGAGGTTCGGATCGATGATGCCGTGATCATGCTTGCCGATCCCGCACTTCCCGATTGGCCGGCGGTCTCCAGTTACGTGCATCTCTATGTCAGGGATGTCGATGCGACATCCCGCAAGGCCTTGGCAGCGGGCGCGGTCTCGGCGCAGGAGCCGGTCAAGAAGCAGGATGAAGACAAGCGCGGCGGCGGCCTCCCACGTATAGCGCTGGGCGGCACCACGGCGGCGCGATCGAGCTGCACTACAATCTCCTTCCTTGCGAAGCGAACGAAGAGGCCGCATGTACCTACCTCAGCATTTCGAAGAACCACGAATCGAGGCGCTTCGCCGCGTCATCTCCGAGTACCCGCTTGGCGTACTCGTGCTCAATGGTCCGCATGGCCTCGATGCCAATCATCTGCCCTTTGAGCTGAACCCGAATGCCGGTGAGCGCGGGTCTCTGCTTGCGCATGTGGCGCGCGCGAATCCTCTGTGGCAGGAGGCCAAAGATGGCGACGAGGCTCTCGTCATCTTTCGCGCTGCGAATGCCTACATCTCGCCGAACTGGTATCCGAGCAAGCACGAGCTGCACCGGCAAGTGCCGACGTGGAACTACCAGGCCGTCCATGTCCATGGACGGATCAAGATCCGCGACGACGAGCGGTTCGTACGCGGTGTCGTAGCGCGCCTGACGCGCGTGCATGAGGCGCGTGCCGGGTCGGACAGGCCCTGGAAGATGACCGATTCCTCGAAGGAGTACATCGATCAGATGCTGGCTGCCATCGTCGGTATCGAGATCGCGATCACCAAGCTGATCGGCAAGTGGAAGCTCAGCCAAAACCGTGAGCAACGTGATCGCATCAGCGCGGCCGAGGAGTTGCGCAAGCGTGGCGAACATGTGACGTCCGCGGCGATGCTGAACGCTGTCGTGACCAAGGACTGATGCCGCCCGACCACGCCGTGGGGCAGAGCCCCGCAAACGTGCCGTTTGCGGCGTCCTGCGGCGCGTCTGGGGCCGGCGGCGATGCGGCTTCGCAAGATCAGGACAGCGACTGACCTGCCCTATGCCGGCCATACCGATCGGAAGCAGATCAACCTGTCACGTCGTGGAGAAAATCGCCACTGCTCCGGCGCATCGTGGCACATGCGTCGCGCCGTGCGACCGGCGTGATCCCGATCACGCATATCCTTCAGCTTTTGTCACGGTGGCCGTTAACTCGGGCTGGACGCAATTCAAGCGAGGCAGGCCATGAGCGGTGACGGTTCCGACAACGAAAACAGACGCATCTATCGGCTCGACCCGTGCTGGCCGGTGCTTCCTGGTCCGCGCTACCGCGGGCTGGTTTGGAACCATGAATGCGTCCGCGACGGCACACTCGTCACGACCAGCGGCGTCGTGGCACTCAAGGACGGGCGTGTGACGACGCGCTCCGGCTCCGTATACCAACTCGGCCACATGTTCGCCTCCGAGCAGGAGGCGCTGGAGCGGGCCGCCCAGCACCTGCGTGCCGACGCGCTGCCACCGCCGCAGGAACTGCAGGTGATCGACCTCGAAAGCGACGATCCGGCGCTGCTCGAAACCTTTACCCACGAACGACTCCTCGACACCGCGAGCTGAGCGGCCTACGGCGGCGCGGCGCGACGACGTGCGCCGCACCCGGTGATCTCCCGGCGCGCGTCTCGTCCATCGCTTCAGGAACACGAACCCGGCGCCGTCCGTGCAGCGCGCCCGCGCGGTTGCACGCGACCGCCAAAACCCGTACCGTGGCAGCCGGCGTGCTGCCGGGCCGCCGATCGGCACGGGCACGGCAACGCGTCTACCGTCTTGGCAATGGAGGGTCCGCCCATGAAACGCATGCTTCCTGTGGTGTCCGTGCTGGCGCTTTGCGCGTCTTCGGCCGTGCTGGCCGCCGATGGTCTGGTGGGCGTCAAGAGCCCGCATCCAGCCAAGGAAACGATGAACCGGTTCGAGGAAACCGCCAAGCAGAGGGGCCTGAACATCTTTGCGCGCATCGACCACGCGGCGGGCGCGGCGAAGGTGGGCAAAACCCTGCGCGCCACGGAAGTGCTGATCTTCGGTAATCCCCAGGGCGGGACGCCGTTCATGGAGTGCGCGCAATCGGTGGGCATCGACCTGCCGCTCAAGGCGCTGGTGTGGGAGGACGCCCAGGGCCAGGTCTGGCTCGGCTACAACGATCCCGCCTATCTGGCGCGGCGGCATGGCGCCGCCGAGTGTCCCGCGGTGGCAGGGCTTACCAAGGCCCTGGCCGGTCTCGCGGAAGCTGCCACAGCGCGCTGAGCCGACCCGCGCCGCCGCCCCGGCCGCACCATGGCGGGGCATGCGTCGATGCCGGCCGGCGCGTCGTGGCTGCTCGCTACTGCCGCGCTGTCACGAATTGCAACAGCAGTTGGTACAAGTGGCTGTTTTCGCTTGATCCAGGTCAAGCCCGGGCCCTCCGGGGACTATCGAGCGCCGTAAACGTACCGGGTCCGAACCTTGCTCATCTCCCGTTGAACACGCCACCCGGCCAGCGCCGGTGCGGTGCCACGGGCAACGGAGAAGACGATGAGCGAGCTGTTTGCGGTTCTGCTTTCCTGGGCAGTCACGCTGTCGGGCTATCCGGCACCCGAGGTGGCGCCGGAAGTCGTGCGCGTGCCCCATCGCTTTTTCGTCGAGAAGGCCTGCGGCGGCCAGGAATGCAAGGTCTTCGGCTGGTACGCCGGCGGCCGGGAGCTTTACCTGGACGAGCGCATGGATCCCGAGCGCGATCTGCTTGCCGCCTCGGTGGTGGTGCACGAGATGGTGCACTACCTGCAGGGCATTGCCCACGAGGGCATTGCGTCAGGAACAGGCGCCGCGTTCGGGGAGCCGCCGCCGTGCACCCAGGCCATCGACATGGAGCGCCAGGCCTATGCCGTGCAGCGCGAGTTCCTGCACCGCTACGGCGTCTATCAGCCGGTGGGCGTTTCCATGCTGCGCGTGGGATGCGAGGAGCATTGACCGGCGCCCGTGAGCACAATCAAAACGAATTGAGCAGCGCGAGCAGCAGCAGCGCGTAGGCGACACCGCCCTTCCATCGCCAGAGGCGCAAGACGAGATAACCGAGCGCTGCGAACACCACCCCCAACCCCAGCCATACCGACCAGGACACATTCGACAGCGTGCTCAGCAGGCCCGACTGGCGTTGCGCGTCCTCGAACACGACCAGGCCGCTCTCGTCACCGGCGACGATGTAGGCGGCAAGCGCGCGCAGCTTGTCGCCGTTGCCGACATCGACCGCTGCGCCGTGACTGCCGGCAACGAACTGCAGATTGCGGATCCGTCCGCTCGCCTCCGAAGCGTCCTGGAAGCCGCGGAAGCCGGCGGAGCCGAGATCGAGGAAGCCTGTCGTCGGCTTGCGTCCGAGCCAGTCGGCCACCTGCTCGAAGAGCTTGGGAAAAATCGCCACCACCCAGTCGCCCGAGGCCACGGAATTGCGCACCTGACGTACGCGCCCTTCGTCGATCAGCTCGCGCCAGGGATAGTGTTTGGGCACGACGCTGCCGGCGAAAAAAACGCGCCCGGCGCGCAGCGTCGCGTACTGCTGCAGCGCGCTGGCAAGGATGTAGGTACCGTTGCTGTGGCCGACGAAGTCGAATTCGTCGGCGCGCGGATAGTGGGCGAGATTTTCGGTGTACTCGTCCATGAAGGTGCGCACGTTCCTCTGCCGGTCCCAGTAGAACAGGAAGGGCAGCATGGGGAAGTAGCCGTACTTCGGCGGCACCACGGCGATGCCAGACTGCGCCGGCGGCGCCGCGCGGGTGATCGCCTCGCGCAGCGGCTCGGTCCATTCGCCGTAGTCGCGGATGCCGTGCATCAGATACACCATGCGGCGAATGCTCAGGTCCTCGGCCGGGCGCTCGACCTTGTCGATGTCCAGCTTGTCCAGCGCGCCCAGCAGCGCCCAGCGCACCGACTGGCTGCGGCTGTTGTGGCTGGTGGTCGCGGCCGCGGCGAGCACCTGGGAGATCTCGGCATGATCGGTGTTGGGCAGGGTGACGAAGCGCACATCCTTGGCTGCCGCCAGGTCGACGCTGTCCTCGCGCGAAACGATGTCGTCCCGATCGCCCAGCAGTTGCAGGACGACGGGCAACGTGCGCCGGCCCTCCAGTACTTCGGGGTTGCGCGCCAGCCGGATCCACTGCACCCGGGAGTCGGCGATGAAGGGTGCGCCGCGCTGCATGGACAGGATCAGTTGACCCGTGCCGGTCAGGCGGGCGAATTTCTCCCCCACCCAGATGCCGATGTACTTGCCGAGTGTCATCTCCCGCGGCCGTGGCTCGATCGACCAGCCGCGGTTGATGCCGGCGAGCGAAACGAAGCGCTCGACGCGGTCCACCCAGTCGCGCTTGCCGCGGGCACCGAAGCGGGCACGATCCTCTTCCAGGCCGTAGCCCCACAGCAACGCCTTGCGCAGGATCATCGCCCCCATGCTGTGGCCGACGATGACGATGGACGCATAGGCGTTGCGGGTATGCGCGGCGTGGATCTCGCGCTCGAGCTGATTGGCGATGCCGTAAGGATCGCTGTTGCTGAACAGGCCGACGGGATAGCGGGGCACGAGCAGGTCCGCGCCCGGAAACAGTTCCTTTGCCAGCGCGACCACGGGGTCGATGCCCTCGCGCCCGCTCAGCCCATGCACCAGCACGACCAGCGTCCTTGCGCCGGCGGTGGGATGCAGGACCACTTCGCCCTCGTCGTCGGGCACCAGATAGCGCAGCACGACGACCAGCACAACGGTCACGGCCGCCGCCGTCCACCACAGCCAACGGTTTCGACGCATCGTCGCTTGCCTTCCCTTCGTCTTGTTCGACATCTCGGCCGACCGTCCTGCCGCGGCCGCACCGTCGCACTTGCATCGGTCATGTTTCCGGGCGAAGTGTAGCGCGTATCGCGGCCGCGATCAGCGCCCAAACCGACGGCCGGGCGTGCACCGGCTATCGAAGTCGGGCAAACTGGTGCAAGCTATCGCCTCAAGGGAAGTGAATCCCCGGCGACCACGCGCCCGCCGCCGCGCGCAGGGGAACACGGGAGGAGGACGACGATGAAAGGCTTGTGCGCGCTGATTGTGCTCGCCGCTGCCCTGCCGGCGCTGGCAGCCGATCTGCCCAAGGGCGATTGCGCCCGCCCGGTGGCGGCCACCGACCTGTCGGCGTGCGACTTGAGCCGGGCCAAGCTGGCGGGGCGCGACCTGCGTGGTGCACGCTTCGCCGGCGCCAAGCTGGAGAATACCGACCTGCGCAAGGCGCGTCTGGACGGGGCGGATTTCAGCCGCAGCAATGCCAAGTGGGCCAACTTCACCGGGGCGCAGCTTGCCAAGGCGGATTTCCGCGACGCCGATCTCTTTCATGCCACCTTCGACGATGCCGATCTGTCCGACGCGCGCCTGGGCGGCGCCAATCTCTTCGGCGCCAATCTGATCAACACCCGCGCGCCGCGGGCGGATTTCGGCGGTGCCTATCTCAAGGACATCCTCATGGAAGGCATCGACATCTCCGGCGGCTCGATGAAGGGGTGCTATACCTTTCGCGGCGTGCTTTCCGGCGCCAAGCTGGTCGGCACCGATCTTTCCGGCGCCGATCTGACAGGCGCCGCGGCCGAAAGCGCCGACTTCTCCAAAGCGCGCCTGGTGGGGACGAAACTCCTCGGGGCAACCCTGCGTCAGGCGGTCTTCACCGATGCCGACATGGCCCAGGCGGATCTCGCCAATGCCGACGTCTGGAATGCCAATTTCAGCGGCGCGCGCAATCAGCCGCCCTCGGTGCAGGAGGCCCTGATCGAGCCCTTCGTCGTGCGCGAGCGGCGCTGAGCCGGCGCGCGCAGGCGGGGGGTGAGCGTCGACGTGCGTCACATCCGCGCGCGGGCGACGATGGTTCTCTTTGCATGGCTAGCGAGTCTGCCAGCCTCGGCCGAGGACGCGGGGAGGACGTTGCCGCCGGTGGTCGAGAACTCGCTCGGCATGAAGTTCGTCCTGATCCCCTCCGGCACGTCCCTGATGGGCAGCGACGAGCGTCCCGAGGCGTTGGCCGCGGCCTATCCCCAGTACGAGCGCCGGCGCCTAGTGCGGCTCGGCGACGAGGCGCCGGTGCATCGCGTGCGCATCACCCGCGCCTTCTACCTCGGCCAGCATGAGGTGACGGTGGGCCAGTTCCGCCGTTTCGTCGAAGCCTCCGGCTACGTGCCGGAGGCCGAGACCGACGGCACGGGCGGCTACGGCTACAACGCCAGCTACGATCCGGCGACCTCGGCGCGCGGCGACGCCTTCGACGGAAGGCATCCGAAGTACTCCTGGCGCAACCCCGGCTTTCCCCAGTCGGACGACCATCCGGTGGTGAACGTCACCTGGAACGATGCCGTGGCGATGAGCGAGTGGCTCAGCGCGAAGGAAGGGAAGAAATATCGCTTGCCCACCGAAGCCGAATGGGAATACGCCTGCCGGGCCGGCACCCGCACGCGCTATCACGGCGGCGATGATCCGCAGACGCTGACGGCGGTCGCCAACACCTTCGACGTCGATTCGATGCAGCACTGGCCGCGCTGGCAGGCGTTCGCGCTCGCCGGCCACGACGGCTTCGAATTCACCGCACCCGTGGGCAGCTTCGCGCCGAACGCATTCCATCTCCATGACATGCATGGCAACGTCTGGGAGTGGGTCGCCGACTGGTACGACGAGAACTACTACGCGCGCGCGCCGACCGACGATCCCCAGGGTCCCGCGACCGGCAACGTGCGCGTGCGCCGCGGCGGTTCCTGGCACACTTGGGCATTGTATGCCCGCTGCGCGTTTCGCAACTGGAATACACCTGCCTCACGCTACACCCTGCTCGGCATGCGGTTGGTGCGCGAAGCCGACGAATCCGGCCGCTCAGCCCGCGCCGCCTCTCCTGGCAGGCGGCATTCCGCGGATTTCGGCCGGCGCGCGCCGAATGTGAAATCCGTCACAAATGCGCGCCGCAGTCCGCCGCAGAACCGCGTCTCCCGTCTGCGGAGAATGCTCTCCACGCTGATCGATAGTTCCCCGCGCTTACGCATCGGCCCCGATCGCGTAGTCGTGCGGCCCCGCATGCGGGGTGCGTATTCCCACGGAGGCCCTGACGAGGAGACGACAAATGAATGCCAATCTCATGAGAGCACTGATGCACGTTTTGCTGGCCGCCGCTGCCCTGCCCGTTGCGGCGGCCGACGACACCACGGCCTGTTCGCGCGCCGGGACATCGCCCGCAGACACCGCGATGCGGGAAATGGGCGAGCACCCGGCGGTGCTGGTTCTCCGCAACTGGGACAAACGCGGCTATGACTTTGCCTCGAAGTTCTATCTGCATCCTGCAAGGCTGGCTCTGGAGTCCGTGCCGCCGCGAGAAATGGAAGACCACCCGGCGGTGCTGGTTGCCCCGACGTGGAGCGAGCGCGGCCCCGAGACGACGGCGAAGATTGCAGTGCATCCGGCGCTCCTGCCGAGGGCGAAGGCGGCCCTGCCCGCGGAACCCGGCATGGCGCTCGACCGACCGGCAGGGTACGTGCCCGTCGCCGCCGTGAAGCACGATGTCGATCCGGCGTCAGCGCACTAGGCCTGAAAGAGCGCACGCAAACCGCTACGCGGCAGGCTCAAGCATCCAGGCGCTGTGCTCGCCGTTGCCATGAGAGCGGACGGCACTCGCGCAACAAGGGCACTCAGGCGGGCGCTCGTTTCGGCGTCGATTGCCGCCGGCACCTTGCCTGCCGCGGTGTTTGCCGGCGACGCGCCGCTCTCCCGCGAAGATGAGGTAGCCGTCACCGAGGCCTGGCGGACCGTGCGCCAACTGGACTGCGCGCGCTGCCACGGCCGGGACCACGACGGTCTTGCCGCCCCGTCGGTGCTGCAATTTGTCCGCAGCCAAAGCCGCGAACGCTTCGACCGGATCATGCTCGACGGCGATCCGCCGCGCGGCATGCCCGGTTACGGCCACCTGCCCCGGGTCGCGGACAACATCGACGGCATCTACCGCTACTTTCTCCTGCGCGCCAACGGTGCCATCGGGCGCGGACAGCCGTTCGCAACGCCAGTGATGCCGCAGCGACCCGAAATCTCGCAGAGTCCACTACCGAAAACGAGTACCGGCGCCCGAGAAGACCCGTAGATCGAAACACGCTGAGGCGGAGAGGGGCCGCTGCCCGTACCTCGCGACCTAACCTACTTGCGGCCCGTCCTTTGCGCACGATCCAGTTGCTCTTTCTCCAGTTGCTTTTTCGCCAGAGCTGACCTTGAATGCAATCAAGGTATGCCAGCAGGGACATTGCGGCGGTAACAAGACCGACGAGGCAATGAGATCACTCGGTCGATGGCCTCCGTCATTGGGTTGTCGTCGATACGGTACGCTTGAAGAAGACCTGCTGGCGGGATCGACTGCAGTATCAGCGACAGACGCGAGCTCAGAAATTCTCTCCACTTCCGTTGAGGCAACGCCTTCCATACCGGGGAGTCGACAATGGCAAGTCCCGAATACATAGTCGTCGGATCTGGCGCCGGCGGCGGACCGGTCGCCGCGCGTCTGGCCGAACGCGGGCATCGCGTCCTGCTCCTAGAAGCTGGGGGTGAGGACGAGCCTTGGACCTATCAGGTACCGGTGTTTCATGGACGCGCCACCGAGGACGAGGCGATGCGCCTCGATCACTACGTTCGCCACTACAAGGACGAAGCGCGCCAGGAGCGGGACCCGAAGTACCTGAGGGAGCGCAATGCCGGTCGGTTCGGGGTCTTCTATCCGCGAGCCCGTACGCTGGGAGGCTGCACGGCACACTATGCCATGATCATCGTCCGGCCCCACGACAGCGCGTGGCGAGCGATCGCCAACGCAACCGGGGACAAGAGCTGGGATCCGGAAGCCATGAACAAATACTTCGAGCGCGTAGAACGCTGCCTATATCTCCCACCCGGTTCCGGTGGCGGACATGGCAACAACGGGTGGCTGCCGACCCGGTTCGCGGATACTTTCGACCTCGTCGGCGAGGCTATTCGCAATCATGACGCAGCCATCGGACGAATCGCACTGGCGTCGGCACTCGGGGCTGGGCTGCGCAAGCGTGACCTGTTGCGTAAGGTCAGTGGAAGGGCGGCGAAAAAGAATCCGGCTCCTGCGGCAGAGCTCGACGCGCATATCGATCCGTTCGGCATTCCGCGACTCCTGGACGCTCCAGATCCTTTCGACCCCAACGACGTGCGCTTGCTCGGGGAAGACATCGTTCCACTGAGGGTTCCGATGGCGATCGACGAGGATGGACGGCGGGCCGGCACGCGCGAGCGCATTCGTGCCGCGCAACGCACAGGACGCCTGGAAGTACGGCCGCATTGCCATGTTACCGGACTCCTGTTCGACGCCAATGACGATCAACGGGTTGTCGGTGTTCGCTACAGACCCGGCGTCCGGCTCTATCGGGCCGACAGGAATCCGGCGAGATTCGGAAACTCCAGCGGGCCCGACGTAGAGGTGTTCGCCGAGCGGGAGGTGATCCTCTCGGCTGGTGCCTTCATTACGCCGCAACTGCTGATGCTTTCCGGGATCGGGCCGGAGCACACGCTCAATTCGTTCGGGATCCGGGTGAGAAGGCACCTGCCTGGCGTCGGGGCCAACCTGCAGGATCGTTACGAAGTGGGCATCGTGACCAAAGCGCGTGAGGCGTTCGGCATCCTGTCCGAGGCCACGTTCGCGGGCCCTGTTCCGGCCGAGGCAACGGGCGACCCGCTCTTCGAGCAGTGGCGCGGCGGCAAGGGTCTCTACGCTACCAACGGTGTCGTGCTCGGCTTCATCAAAAAGTCGACCGTCGCCAAGCGCAGTAACGATGAACCCGACCTCTTCGTCTTCGGTGTGCCCGGCAGTTTCGACGGCTATTACACCGACTGGTCGAGCGACTCGGTGAAGCCACCCCACGACAAATGGACTTGGCTGCTGCTCAAGGCGCACGCCCGTTTTCGGGGGGAGGTCACACTGCGCACGAAGGATCCCCTCGATCCACCGGAAGTCCATTTCAACTATTTCGAGCGCGATGCAACCGGGGCCTTGACACCCGATGCGGCGGCCGACCTGGAGGCGATGCGGGAAGGGGTACGGTTTGTGAACAGTCTGATCGAAGCCACCCGGGAGGACCTGACGCTTCATCCGCAGATCATGCAAGGCGTCGATCTTGATAGCGACGCGGGGATAGACGCATTCGTCGAGAACCGTGCCTGGGGACACCATGCTTCGTGCACGTGCAAAATCGGCGGCGACGATGACGAGAAAGCCGTGCTCGACTCCTCGTTCCGGGTTCGCGGAGTGAAGGGGCTCAGGGTCGTCGACGCCTCGGTGTTTCCCAGGATTCCCGGCTTCTTCCTGGTCATGCCGACGTACATGATCAGTGAGAAGGCTGCCGATGCGATCCACGCCGACACGTCGGCAACCGAGTAACGCACGACGAGTGTCCCGGAAACGCGCCCTGTGCGCCGGCTGAGCATCGTGACTGCCTCGGTTTGCTGAAGCGCGGCGCGATGACCGCATGCGTCCTGCACCGCCTCCGATTCGCGACTAGAATGCATGCAGTGGCACCTGCCGTGGTATTGCCTGCGGCGGTAGCGGAACACGGCCCGGCAGAGGTCGCATCCGGCCCGCGCCCCCGCGGGCAACGGCAATCCGTCGTCCGACACTACGACGGTTGTGCGAGGAGGCACGGCGATGAAATGCTCCCACCTGGTGTTGTGGATGGTGGCCGGAAGCTGCGCGACCGCGGCATTGGCCCAGCCGGACACGTCCCGGCCGCCTGACGGCGGCGCCGCGCAACGCGACCCGATCGCCGCATTGCTGGCGCTGGAGCGATACCCGCTCGTCGCGCTGCGGGAGGACCTGGGCGAGGCGCTCGTCGACAAGGAGAAGGAGGTCGAACTCGTGCGCGACTCCATTGCTGCGGCCAGCGAGGTCGTACAGAGCCGCGCGAAGGACATCATCGGCCGCGGCGATCACGGCAAAGCACTCGGCTGTTACGCGGCCAAATTCACCGTTTCCGGCGCAGATGCCGTTCGGCCGGAGCATCAGGCTGGCGTCGCCAGGGCGGACAACCTCGGCAAGACATTCGATGCGATCGTTCGCCTGTCCAACTCCGAACCGAGGGACGTCTCGGATTTTCGCTCGGCGACGGTGGGGCTGGCGGTCAAGGTCATGCTCGATCCGGCGCGGCCTGCGCAGGATGAGTTCCTGTTGGAGCGCAGCGGTGCGCAGGATTTCGTCGCTGGCGGGCTCGACAAGTTCGTCTCGCCGAGCATTTCCACGTACGCCGATCTCTTCCGCCGGCGCATCCACCCGGTGACCAACGCCCTTCAGATAATCGATCAGCATCCCGATGCGTACTGGGTATTCTTCAAGGAGCCGTTGCTGCGTTTCGTCAATCCGAGCCCCGGCGCCGCGCCCATCGTGTTGGAGACGACCTTCTCCAGCCTCGTGCCCTACGCCTGGGGGAATGAAGCCGTCAAGTTCCGGTTCAAGCCCTGTCGTGAGTACGACAGACGCGTGGCAAAGTTCAGCCGCTTCGACAGCGACTACCAGTCGAAGGTCGTCGCGCAGGAACTGGAGAGCAATGCCATTTGCTACGTGATGGAGATTCAGCCCCGTCCGCGGGCGGGCTCCGATGACGAGAGAGCCGCCATCGACAAGGCGTATCCCCTGGATGATGCGACGGTGCGCTGGCCCGAGGCCGGCACCGCGCAAGGCGCTCCGGGCTCGGAGTTCCGGGAAGTGGCGCGCGTGACGATCGAGCAGGGATCGAAGGCGATGGACGAGCAGAGCTGCGAGTGTCTGGCCTTCAACCCCTGGAACGGACTGAAGGCCCACCAACCCCTGGGCAGCCTGAATCGCGCGCGGCTGGCGGTGTACAAGCAGAGCGAGCTGGCCCGGATGGACAAGTATCGGCCGCCCTGCCCGCACGATAAATAGTCATCGTCGCCCGCTCACCCGCGAACCATGCACGCTGCCCGAGTGCCCGAGCGCCGTCAGCTCACCGTCATGCTGTGCGATCTGGTCGGCTGGTCGGCGCTGTCCCAGCGTCTCGATGCGGAGGAGCTGACCGAAGTCGTGCAAGCCTACCGCCAGCGCTGCGCGGGAATCATCGCCGGCCACGGCGGCATCGTTGCGCAGTACGTGGGCGACGCCGTTCTCGCCTACTTCGGCTATCCGCGCGCCCACGAGGACGACTCCGAGCGCGCAATCCGGGCGGCACTTGCCATTGCGGCGGCGGAGCGCAGTGCGCCGACCGTCGCCGGTTCGGACGTGCATATCGGCATCGCCACCGGCATCGTCGTCGTCGGCAACCTCTCGGGGGAGGGTGCGCAGCCGGCCGCGACGGGCGTTATTACTGCGGCGCGGGAAGACATCTCCGCCGTCGGCAGTGCCCTGAATCTCGCTGCCCGCCTGCAGGTGCTGGCCGGGCCGGGCATGGTCGTCGTGTCGGAGCAGACGCGCCGGCTGAGCGGCGGCATCTTCGAATACCGCGACCTGGGTCGTCACGAGCTGAAAGGCTTCGAGACGCCGGTGCAGGCCTGGCAGGTCGTCCGTGAAAGCCGCGTGCGAAGCCGCTTTCACGCCCTGCGTGCCGCTGCGCTGACGCCGCTGGTGGGCCGCCAGGCGGAGCTGCAGCAATTGCAGCAATCGTGGGACTCGGTGCGCAGCGGGCAGGGGCGGGCCGTGCTCTTGTCGGCGGAGCCGGGCGTGGGCAAGTCGCGCCTGACGGAAGAACTTGCCACGCGCATAGCAGGTCCGGGCACGCTTTGTCTCTGGTACTACTGCTCGCCCCACCTGCAGAGCAGCCCGCTGGCGCCCCTGGTGCGCCAGCTTGCGATCGCCGCCGGCTTCAGCGACCAGGATAACGACGATGCCAAACTGGACAAGCTGACGCGCCTGATTCCAACAACGGCGGCGAATCGGGATGAATTGGTGGCGCTGCTCGCCAACCTCCTGTCCATCCCTTGCGAGCAGCGCTACCCGCAACCGGTCATGTCGCACCAGCGCCAGAAGCAGCGCCTGTTCGAACTGCTGATGCAGCTGCTGGCGCTGGTCGCGACCCGCAGGCGCGTGTTGCTGGTGGTGGAGGATTTGCACTGGATCGACCCGTCCTCCGACGAACTGCTCGGCACCTTCATGGACCGGCTGCAGGCGCTCCCGGTTCTGGCGATGCTGACCGCCCGGCCGGAGTTCAAGACGCACTGGGAGGAGCGCGCCTACCTGCATCATATGGCGCTGAGCCCGCTCGGGCGGCAGGATGCGCTTGCCATGATCGGGCTGTTGTGCGGCAGCGGCAGTATCTCGGAGGCCGCCATCGCACAGATCGCCGACAAGACCGATGGCATGCCGCTGTTCATCGAGGATCTGACCAAGGACGTGCTGGAGATCACAGCCGCGCAGGAAACGCAGCCGGGGATGCAACCCCGGCACGGCGGCATGCCGATGGCCATCCCGACGACGCTGACCGACTCCCTCATGTCGCGCCTCGACCGGCTGGGATCGGCGAAGGCGGTCGCTCAGATCGGCGCCGTCATCGGCCGGGAGTTCTCGCACGAACTTCTCGCCCGGGTCGCGGACCTGCCGGAGGAGCAGCTCAAGGAGGAGCTCTACCGCCTGGTCGACTCGGGGTTGCTGATCAGCCGCCGTTCGATGGCGGCGCCGAGCTACGCGTTCAAACATGCGCTGGTGCGCGATGCCGCCTACTCCAGCCTGCTCAACAAGGCGCAGGCGGCGCTGCACGCGCGCATCGCCAGGGTTCTGGTCGAGGACTTTCCGGAAACGGCAGAGTCCCAGCCCGACGTGCTGGCCCATCATTTCGAGGCGGCGAAGGACGTCGACACCGCCGCCCACTACCTCATCAAGGCGGCCAAGCTCTCGGCGCGGCGTTCCGGCTTCGTCGAGGCAATCGCCCAGCTGGAGCGGGCCCTGGCGCTGCTCGGCGCGCAGGAACGCACGCGCGAGCGCATGCAGCGTGAGATACGTGCCCACTTGGCGCTGGGCGGCATCTACGCCGAGATCAAAGGCTTCTCCTCGCCGCCCTGTGGCGCGGCGTTCAACGCGGCGCTCGGGCTGTGTCATCAGTTGGGTGACGCGGCGGAGATCTTCCCCGTACTCTCCGGCGTCGGCGCCTACGAGATCACGCGCGCCAACTTCGCCAAGTGCAAGGAGCTTGCCCAGGAGTGCCTGGCGCGGGCGGCACAGCAGCCGTCGCGATCGCCGTTCGTCATGGGGCACCTTCTCCTTGGCGGCACCTTGTTCCTGACTGGCGAGTTGGCCGTGGCGCGCCAGCAACTGGAGGAAGCCATCGCCATTTACGGGCAGGCCGGGACGCCGCCGAGGCGCGGACAGGTGCTTTACGTCCAGGATCAGAAGTCCACCGGACTTTGCTACTTGGCGCTGACGCTTACCGCGCTGGGCTATCCGGACAGCGGCCTGCGCGCGGCCGAGAGCGGACTCCAGCATTCCCGGGAACTAGGCGGTCTGCATACGATCGACTACTCCCTGTGCTATCTGGCCGCCACGCACTACTTCCGTCGCGGCATGGGCGAGGCGCTGCGCCGCGCGACGGAGTCTCTCGAACTGGCGCGGGAGCAGGGCTTTGCCACCTGGATCGCCATTCCGCGCATCATTCGCGGCGCTGCGCTGGCGGCGAGCGGCGAGCACGAGCGTGGTCTCGACGAAGTCTACCAGGGCATCGAGGCGCACACTGCCATGGAGGCTGTAGCCTACCAGTCGTTCGGATTGGCGCTGCTCGCAGAAGCCTTGCTCGTCGCATGCCGACCCGACGAGGCGCTGGCAACCCTGGATCGCGCCCTGGCCACCAGCGAGCGAACTGGCGAGCGCTTCTACCTGGCCGAGCTGCTGCGGCTGAAGGGCGAGGCGCTGGCATGCACAGGTGACCCGGCCGCCGAGCAATGCTTGCGCGCAGCGATCGGCGTTGCCAAGGGCCAGGGCGCAAGACTGTTCGAACTGCGCAGCGCAACCAGCCTGTGCCGGCTGGCCGACGCGTCGCAGCGCGCGGGACTCCTGGGTGAGCTGCTCGAGCCGCTGTGCAACAGCTTCAATGAGGGCGCCGACATGCAGGACCTGCAGCAAGCGAGGGCTTTGCTCGCAGGCGCGCGCGCGTGCGGCGTCGGCTGTTGAGACGCCGTAGCTCACCACAGAAGATTCAGAAGACACAGAGGACACAGAGGACACAGAGAGAAAACGGGCTGCAGGAGTACGTCGCCATACACTTCATTTTGCATGTTAGCGTGTCGATGCCACCGATCGATCCTGCTCCGCGTCCTCTGTGGTGACGTCAGCCGATTTGGTTGACGCCCGAGACGGCAATTCACCACAAAGCCATGACCAATACCGAGTCCCACGACTTTTCTACCGTTCTTGCCGATGAGGAACTGCGCGCCCTTTCGAAGCACGGGCTGCTCAAGACCCTGCCGCGCAATGTCATCGTAATGAGCGAGGGCGACCAGACCGATTCCCTGTACATCATCGTCTCGGGCAAGGTGAAGGTATTCGTCGCCGATGCCGACGGCAAGGAAGTGGTGCTGGGGGTGCAGGGCGCCGGCGAGTATTTCGGCGAAATGGTGCTCGACGAGGGGCCACGCTCGGCGTCCGTGATGACCCTGGAGCGTAGCCGCTTCGTCGTCGTGCCCAAGAGCGAGGTGAAGCAGTTTCTGGCTCAGCACCCGGGCTTCGCGCTGCATCTCGTCCGCAAGCTCATCCGCCGCGTGCGCACCTTGACGGAGAACGTGCGCAGCCTGGCGCTGATGGACGTCTATGGCCGCGTGGCGCGGCTGCTGCTCGAACTGGCGGTGGAGCAGGACGGTCGTCTCGTTATCGCCGAGAAGCTCACCCAGCAGGACATCGCTAGCCGCGTCGGCGCCTCGCGCGAGATGATCAGCCGCATCCTCAAGGACCTGGTCGCCGGCGGCTACGTCAGCATCGAGCGCAAGCACATCACCCTCCACAGGCAGTTGCCGCCGCGCTGGTAACCGACGGGCGCTCCAAGCGCCCGTTGTGTGAATTTCTCACGCAATCCCGTTGTACTGCACTACAGAACCGCACCCAACGCGTGCGGACAATGGCTCTCACGCGGATGGCGAACGGCAATCGGGGTCCGGTGCCCTATCCCCATGGGATGACGTCGTTCCGAACCGAGCGTCGCTGCGCACCCATGCCGGCACAGGTCCGGCTATTCCATGAATGCCAGCCATAGGAGAGTCAAATGTTCAAGCAAACTTCAACCATTGCCCTGGCCAGCGCCTCGCTTGCCATCTTCGCCGTGGCCGTCCCCCCGGCCGCGGCGGACGACACCATGTGGGAGACACTCGGCGGGCAGATCAAGGCCGCGAGCACTCAAGAAGCGGCAGAGCAGCGCGTCGCCAAATCGACCCAGGGCGTCGAAGGCCGCCGGGCGCCACCTGCCGCCGACGAGAAGGCCGCCAGGCAGGAAGAGCGCGACAGCAATGTCCGCGACGCGGGCAACACCGGTTATTTCTTCGAGTGGCTGAACCCCTGAGCGGCATTGGTGCGCAAGCGCACCCTACTGGTTACTGACCCCGCATACTCGATACCACGAAAAGGAGACACACCATGAAAATGAAATCGATGTTCCAAATCAACCATATCGTCGTCGTCGCTCTGGCCGCACTGGCTCCGCTCGCCTCGAGCCCGGCCGCCGGCGAGACCCACGATCCATTCCACAGTCTCGGCTATCTCATTGGCGAGCAAAACACCACGTCGGACCTCTCGACCGAGGGCACTCGGCTCGCGCGCGGCGTGGAAGGCCCGATCAAGTCCGTCGCGGCGGTGGCGGAGGACACGGCAATGCAAGGGGACGACAACGCGGTTGCTGCGATGCCGACCGCGCCAACGCCCTCGTACGATCCGGACGACCGAAACAATCCGCCGCAGCCGTAACAGCACCGATTGGCGCGCGTGCGCCCTACAAAGCTTGCCCCCAGGGGCAAGAACGTAGGGCGCGTTCCACGCACCATCCGGCGGCGGGTGCGTCAGCGCAGCAGCGCGCCCTGCGATGCCGCCCGTGCACCGGGGCTGTCGCGCGCCGCCAATTCCGCAGATATGCCGCCTAAGCGATCACCACCACATCGATCGGCGTAGCGACGCCGGCCACCTCGCAGCCGGAACGAACCTCCTGCTCCCGGGCCGCCGTGTACCCCTGCGCGATCGCCATCTCGCGCGCCGGGACCGTGGTGAGCGCACGCACGCCCTCTACCTTGGTGTGGTTCTGCAATTTGGCGGCGCGGTTGACCGCATCGCCGATGACGGCATACTCGAGCCGACCTTCCTCGCCGATCGCCCCGCAGGTGACCTGCCCGACCTCGATGCCGATGCCGACCCCGGGCGCGGGCGCGCCCCGCCCGCGCCGGGTCTCGCCCCACTTGCCAAAGGCATCGAGCAGCGCCTCGGCGCAGCGCAGCGCGTCGGCAGCGTAGGTCGCGCTCGGGCGCAGCGCCCCGAAGCTGACCATGATCCCGTCGCCAAGGTAGGTCGTGATGGCGCCGCGATGCTGCTGCACAACCGGCACGACGACGCGCTGGTACTCGATGAGCAGCGTGATCAGCGCTTGGGGCTCGAGCACTGCTGCGAGTCTGGTGAACCCCCGCAGATCGATGAACATCGCCGCTGCTTCCCGGGCCTCGCCCTGTCCGGGCTGAAGTAGCTCGTCGGCATTGATCAGCGTCTCGGCGATCTCGGGTGCGAAGAAACGCGCCAACTGGGCGGAGGCTGCCTGCTCGGCGACCGCGCGCTCGAGCAACTGACGCGATCGCCCCACCGCCAGCGCCAGCAGCCCCGCCACGAGCAGGATCGAAACGATCTTGTCCACTTCGCCGCCGATCAGAATCTTCGCCGACGTCATGTAGGCGACATAATCGCGCGTCAGCAACCCCATGCCCCCAGGCTCGACCAACGCATAGCCGAGCAGCACCAGCCAGCCGACGGCGGCCGCCGCGCCGGCGAGCAGCACATAACCAGGCGAAAAGGATAGCGCGCGTAGCGCGATGAAGATGAAGAAATAGGTGAACGTCGGCGCCTTGAGGTAGAACGCTGCCGGCTGGCCGTATTCCAGATGAAAGCTCCAGATCAAGACGGTGAGCACGGCCATGTCCACCAGCACCGACAGAGCGCGTAGGACTCCCGTCAGCCGCCGCCGGTAGGCGAGATGCAGCCGCAGCGCGGTGAACGCGGCGTAGGCGCCAATCGCCCACGGCACAGGTAGGAAGGGTGTATCCGGCGGTGCCGTACTGGGCGCCACGGCATACAACGTGGCAAACGCCGCCAGGATCAGCGCCTGCACCCAGCTCGTGAGGATCTCACTGCCCGCGCGTTGCGCCTCAATGGCACGCACGACCCGGGCGGGTAAGCGCTCCGGCCCCGACTTCGATGTCGTGCCTCGCTCGCCCAGCGCGTCGGCATTTGCTGCAACCGGATATCGGGCTGCCGTGTCGTTCATGGTGGCGTCTATCTGGCGGGACGCTTCATTGTAGTTCGCGGGCACGGCCCGTGCCGGCGGCAGTGTGTGGCCTCGCGTCAATCCGTCCGCACCCCGCGCCCTCGGGAGGCCGCCGCAGAAATGTGAATTCGTCACAAAACCGCGTCGCAATGCGTCGCAGAAACGCAGGGGCCATTTCAGGAGAATCACTCACACGCAGATCGCATGGTCTGCGCGATGCAGGAGCAGACCGGAGCAGCGCTCGTACGGAGCCGGAGCGCACCCTACGACGCCGCGGAACGCGAGAGCAGCAAAGGGCGCGCACGGCGCACCAGCCGGTGCGCAGACGCATCTGAACAGCAGCACCCGACTTTGAGACCGTGAAAAGGAGACACACCATGAAA
>JRYG01000405.1_pt1 | contig 86057 bp, 86 predicted proteins | sample 235341 | NCBI WGS metagenome assembly JRYG01 (sample SAMN03074218, study PRJNA261478) | activated sludge metagenome | biome: Wastewater Treatment Plant; feature: Wastewater; material: Activated sludge; isolation source: activated biomass of a wastewater treatment plant treating hydrocarbon... ...
GTAGGGTGCGCTCGCGCACCACGCCATCCACCCGGCCAGTCGTCTGCCTTGCCGATTGCCACCGCTTGGCCGACAATATGAAATTCAACTCGCACGATGCGGCAACCGTTGCGAGGCTCCGCGCCAGGAACAGGGAGGGCGAAGGAGACGATTACATAACCTGAGTGGAGCAAGCATGGCGACGCAACGCACGGCAACATTCACGCTCGACGGCGAGAGCCTCGAGCTTCCCGTTCTGAGCGGCGAGATGGGTCCGGATGTCATCGATGTCCGGGCTCTGTACGCCAAGGCAGGGCTGTTCACCTTCGATCCGGGATTCCAATCCACGGCGGCCTGCACGTCGGCGATCACGTACGTGGATGGCGAGCAGGGCGTGCTGCTCTATCGTGGCTATCCGCTCGACCAACTGGCGCGCGAATGCGATTTCCTGGAGGTCTGCTACCTGATTCTCAAGGGCGAGCTGCCGAACGTGGAGCAGAAGCGGGAGTGGGTCGAGACCATCCAGCATCACACCATGGCCCACGAGCAGCTGTCGCGGCTGTATACCGGCTTCCGGCGCGACGCGCACCCCATGGCGGTGATGGTGGGCGTGGTCGGCGCGCTGTCGGCCTTCTATCATAACGTCATGGATTTCCGGGACCAGAGCCAGCGCGACATTTCCGCGCAGCAGTTGCTGGCCAAGTTCCCGACCCTCGTGGCCATGGCTTACAAGTACAACGTCGGCCACCCCTTTATGCGCCCGCGCAACGAGCTCGGCTACGGCGCCAATTTCCTGCACATGATGTTCGCCGTACCGTGCGAACCCTACGTGGTGAATCCGGTGCTGGCGCACGCGCTGGAGCGCATCCTGATCGTCCACGCCGACCATGAGCAGGGTGCGTCCACCTCGACGGTGCGTCTGGCAGGCTCCTCGGGTGCCAACCCGTTCGCCTGCGTCGCCTCGGGCATTGCCTGCCTGTGGGGACCTGCCCACGGCGGTGCCAGCGAGCGGGTGCTCGAAATGCTGGACGAAATCGGCGATGTCTCGCGTATTGCCCGCTACGTCGCCCGCGCACGCGACAGTCGCGACAGCTTCCGCCTCGCCGGCTTCGGCCATCGCGTGTACAAGAACTACGATCCGCGCGCAAAACTGATGCGCGAAACCTGCCACGAGGTCTTTGCCGAACTGGGCTTGCAGGACGACCGCCGGTTCAGACTGGCGCTGGAGCTGGAGCGCATCGCGCTGCAGGACGACTATTTCGTGTCCAAGAAGCTCTATCCCAACGTCGATTTCTATTCCGGCATCGTGCTTAATGCGCTCGGCATTCCGCGCTCCATGTTTACCGCCGTCTTCGCCATGGCGCGCACCGTGGGGTGGATCGCCCACTGGAATGAGATGATTTCCGATCCCGACCAGAAGATCGGCCGGCCGCGGCAGCTATTCACGGGCTCGCCGCGCCGCGACGTGCCGCCAATGGACAAGCGCTGAATCCACCGGCGGGGCCGAACGACGACGCGTTCGGCGCTCCGCCCGTCTCTGTCCAAGGCCGCGCTGCGCGCGCGGCCGATCCCGACCAGTGGCGCCGCCTGGCGCCCCGTCGTCCATGCGATCGGGCGTGCGACATTCAAGTCGGACGCCGTGACTGCCGTAGTAGTCGCAATCAAGCACACTCCGAGACTTCCATGAACTTCCTTCGTTTCGATGGCTTGCGCGTATCCCACCGCCTGTCCATCATCTTCGCCGTCGTCGGCGTCGGCTTCCTCACCGTCACTGCTTTGCTGCTGCTCAGCCTGCGCATGTCGCTGGTGGAGGATCACCGCAATCGCGTCAAACACCTGTCGGAGTCGGCCGCCGGCGTCGTAGCCCACTATCACAAGTTGGAACAGAGCAAGCAGCTCACCCGCGAACAGGCGCAGGGAGCCGCCAAGGAAGCCCTGCGCGGCGTGCGCTACGGCGAAAGCGACTACTACTTCATCTACGATTTCGCCGGCAATGCCGTGATGGTGGCCGCCAAGCCGGAGATGGAGGGCAAGAACTTCCTCGGCAAGACCGACGCCGTGGGCACCAAGCTGTGGGATCTGTTCGTCGAGGCCGGCAAGAAGGGGGGCGGCTACGTCGAATACTGGTTCCCGCGCGCCGGCGGCAAGGAGCCGCTGCCGAAACTCGCCTACCTGGCCGGCTTCAACGAGTGGGGCTGGATCGTCGGCACCGGTGTGTACATCGACGACGTGGATGCCATCTTCAAACGCAAGATCGCGGAAGCGGCCACCGTCTGCCTGGTCGCCCTGGCGCTGGTCCTGGGCGTCGGCTTCTTGGTGGCGCGCAGCGTGCTGCGCCAACTGGGCGGCGAGCCTGCCTATGCCGCGGAGCTGATGCGGAAGGCGGCCGCGGGCGATCTCACGGTTCCCGTGCGTGCCAGCTCGAAGGACAGCCTGCTCGGCTCGCTCGATGCCATGCTCGGCAGCCTGCGCAAGATGGTGCACGACATCGCGGCGGCGTCCCAGTCAGTCGCCCAGGAGTCGCAGCGTATCGTTGCCGAGTCGGCGGAAGTGGCGCAGAACACCACGCGACAGTCCGACGCCACGTCGGCGATGGCCGCGGCCATGGAACAGATGACGGTGAGCATCAATCACATCTCCGAGAGCGCCCGCGAAACCCAGACGAACTCCTCCCACGCTGCGGATCTCGCCGGCGAGGGCGAGCAGCGCACGGTGGCATCGGTGGCCGAGATTCGCCGCATTTCCGAAAGCGTGGACGGCGCCACCGAGCGTATTCGTCAGCTCGTCTCGCGCGTGAGCGAGATTGGCTCGGCGGCGACGGTGATCAAGGACATCTCTTCCCAGACCAACCTGCTGGCCCTCAACGCCGCCATCGAGGCGGCACGCGCGGGCGAACAGGGCCGCGGATTCGCGGTGGTGGCGGACGAAGTGCGTGCGCTGGCGGAGCGTACCGCGACGGCGACGGTGCAGATCGAGCGCATGATCGAGACCATCCAGGGCGACACCGCCGGCGCCGTATCGGCGATGGAAGCGGCGGTGCCGCAGGTGCAGCGCGGCGTCGATCTGTCAGAGACCGTGGCCGAGTCGCTGCGCAGCATACGCGAAGGCGCGGGCGTGACCCTGGGTCGCATCCGCGACGTCGCCGATGCTACCCGCGAGCAGAGCGAGGCCAGCAACAACCTGGCTGCCCAGGTGGAACAGGTGGCGCAGATGGTCGAGCGCACCAGCGCCTCGACGCGGGAGACTGCCTGCGCCGCCGAGCGGCTGCAATCATGTTCGGAAGAACTGCGGCAACTGGTGGGGCGGTTCCGGTACTGAGTGCCGACGGGCCAGGCTGACACGGGGCGCTGCGGCGCCCCGTGTTGCTTTCCAGGACTGGATTGGCGCCGACACCGGTTGGACATGCGCCGCCGGCATGCGTATGCTCGCGCGTCTGATCCGCTGTCCTATCACTGATCCATGACGGAACACAGCTTCATCGAACAGGCGCTCGTCTATCTTGCTGCGGCCGTGATCGCCGTGCCGCTCACCAAACGGCTCGGACTAGGGGCAGTCATCGGCTTCCTCGCCGCGGGCGTGGCCATCGGCCCCTGGGGGCTGGCGCTGATCTCCAATCCGAAGACGGTGCTGAGCTTTGCCGAATTCGGCGTCGTGCTGCTGCTGTTCCTCGTCGGGCTGGAACTCGATCCGCGCCGTCTGTGGCAGCTGCGCCGTCCGATCCTGGGCATGGGCGCGCTGCAGGTGGGTGCGACCATCCTCGCGGTGACGGCGATCGGTCGCGCCATCGGCCAGCCGTTCCTCGTTGCGCTGGTGGCCGGCATGGGTTTCGCCATGTCCTCCACCGCGATCGCTCTGGCCACGCTGGAGGAAAAGAATCTGCTGCCCACGCCGGGCGGTCAGGCTTCCTTTTCCGTGCTGCTGTTTCAGGACCTGGCGGTGATTCCGCTCATGCTGGTTCTGGCGCTGCTGGCGCCCGGCGCCGACGCCGGGAGTTTAGGCTGGTCGGATGCCGGCAAGGCGCTCGGCCTGATCGCGCTGCTCATCGCCACGGGCCACTTTGCCCTGCGGCCGGTGCTGCGCTTCATCGCCGGTACGGGGCTGCGCGAGATCTTCATCGCCTTCGCCCTGCTGCTGGTGATCGGCATCGCGCTGCTCATGGAAACCGTTGGTCTGTCGATGTCCCTGGGGGCTTTTCTCGCTGGCGTGCTGCTCGCCGATTCGGAATATCGCCACGAACTGGAGCTGGACATCGAGCCGTTCAAGGGACTGCTGCTCGGACTGTTCTTCATCGCCGTCGGCATGTCGGTGGACCTCGGCCTGCTAGTGCGCGCACCCCTTGTGGTGCTCGGCCTGGCGTGCGGCGTGGTGGCGCTGAAAATAGCGCTGCTGTATCCCATCTCCTACCTGTTCGGTTACTGCGGCCGCACGGATTCGACGCTGTTCGCGCTGGCCCTGTCCCAAGTCGGCGAGTTTGCCTTCGTGCTGTTCGCGGTCGCCGGCACGGAGCGGCTGCTGCCGCGGCCGACGGTGGACGTGCTCAATGCCGCAGTGGCTGCGTCCATGCTTACCACACCCTTGCTGATGACGCTGTGGGAGCGGGTTGTGGCGCCGCGCATGGAAGGCATGCCGCAACGGCGCGCGCCGGACGCCATCTCCGAACGCAACGCCGTGATCGTCGCCGGCTTCGGGCGCTTCGGGCAGATCGTGGCGCGGGTGCTGCGGGCGCTGGGTATCGAGGCCACGCTGATCGATCACGATCCGAACCAGATCGAGACCGTGCGCCGCTTTGGCTGGAAGGCCTACTACGGCGATGCCACGCGCATCGACGTGCTGGCCGCCGCCGGGGCGGCGCAGGCGCGGCTGCTGGTGCTGGCAATCGACGACGCCGAGGCGACCATGCGCACGGTCAAACTCGTGCGCAGCCGCTTTCCCGAGCTGCAGATTCTCGCCCGCGCCCACAGCCGCACCGACGCCTACGAATTCGCGGAACTAGGCGTGCCGGCCGTGCGCGAGACCTTCGGCTCGGCGATCTACACGGCAGAGCGGGCGCTGGTCATGCTCGGGCACGACGCCGACGATGCGCATCGAATCGCCCGTCGCTTCCGCGATCACGACGAGGCGCTCATCGCCCAGCTCGCGCCCCATCGCGGTGACGTCAAGCGCCTGATCGCCCTGAGTGAGAAGGGCCGCGACGATCTCCAGCAGCTTCTCGCCGACGAAATCGCGCACCCCGTCGAGCAGCCGGCGAGCCCGGCGAACCGTGCGCAGCGCTGATGGGCGCCGCGGCAAATGCTTCACCACGGAGACACAGAGGCACAGAGGCACAGAGGACGGCACAGAGAAGACTCGTGTTGTCTTCTGTGCTCAGCTCTCTGTGTCTCCCTGGTTAGTCAATCGACTGTCGTCTATGCCCGCGCCGAGATGAGCAGGTTGCGCGGGGTGACGGCGCGCGGGCAGAATTCGATCAGGCGAATGTCATAGCCGGCGCGGCTAAGGAAAATCGCGCGGTCGAGCACGAGCCACATTTCCAGGGCGCGGCGAAAGGCGAGCCGCGCCAGATCCAGCCGTACCGTCTCGCGCTGACGGTGCCAGCCCAAGCGCTCCAGCGCTTGCCAGTCCGGCTCGGGATCGAGAGCGAGCCCTTCGCGCACGGCCAGGGGCCGCATCCAGCCGCCGAATCCCGCCGCCAGCCAGCCCGCGGGCACGGGGGGAAATGGCACCGCGGGCGCCGTGCCGCTGCGCTGCATGCGCAACTCGAGGAAGGCGAGTTTCCATGCCATGGCCGTGTCGCGGCGGCGCCGATCGCGGGCGCCCGCAGTGGTCGTGTCGGTAACGGCCAGGTGCAGCTCATCGCGGCTGAGCCGCAGCACGGCATCGGCGCTGAGCGGGCGATAGGTGGGTGCGGCGATGCGGTCGTAGCAGCACGGCGCCAGATCCAGAGCCGGCGTGCGCTGCGCCACCGCACCGTGCAGCAATGCCAGATGCAGGTCTCCGCAGGCGTGCAAAGCGACGGCGTGGCGCCCCGCGAGGTGCATGGCCGATTCGGCGGCGAGCGCGTCGCCGCGGATGAACACCTGGCGCACGCCGGCGCGGCGCGCCAGCATGATACCGGCATCGACCAGGGTCGCGTCCTTCTCCAGGCTGACGACAGGCTGCCCCCTGCGATGGGCGAGGGCGCGACCCAGAGCGCCCTTTCCGGCACACCATTCGACCAGGGGGTGACGCACCTCGCCGATGGCGGCGGCGAAGGCCTCGATCTGGGCGCGCTTGCGCCCCGGCACATGGGCCAGCAGCCGGTCCGGAAACGCCATGCCCGGTGCCCCAGCACGGGGCAACGCGAGCAGCGCCGGCAATTCAGCCAGCGCGGGCACGAATCGCGCCAGCAGCTCGACCAGTGCGTCATTGTCATCGGCAAGCGCCGTGACCGTCGCGTCGGGCAAGCGCAGCAAGTGGGCGGCCAGGGTCGGTTGTGCGTCGCACCAGGCCGGCCGCGGCACGTGGAACGGCGCGGGCCGCCACAGGTGTTCATGGTCGGCGAGCAGCGTGCCAAGGCGATGGAAGCGCTCTGTCCAGTCGGCAGACATGATGGGCAGAATGGCAGATATTCGGGCCGCGCGCACGGCCGCGTCGAGCTCTGGCCGGCTGGGTCGGCGAAGTGCCGTTCTGGCTGGCAGGGCGACGACATTGATCCGGCCGAGACCGCTGGCGCCGCTGGCTTAGTGAGCATATGATTCACATCTCGACGCAGCACGGCGTCGACGCGCGGCGGGTGTCCGGCGAGCCACCACCCGGAGCTTCGCCTGGTGCCGCGAGCGATCAATAATCTGCAACACGGAGAAGACGGAGACAGCACCCGGTTGACGCGATGGCCGGGCGCCGCCGGTTCTGGCGCCGCCGCGCCAAAGAGGGTATCGTCCCGTGATTGTGGGCCGGCGCTTACTGCCGCACCCCAGAGTCTCTTCGTTCGAACCGCTCCCTGGCTGGACTTTTCACTGATCGGGTTTGTCGATGGCTTTTCCGTTGGTCGCGCGTCGCATAGGCATGATCGCCGTCGCTGGCCTCTTGTGGCTGCGTCCGGTGGTGTGCGCGCAGGCCCAGAGCGAGCAGGAGAAACTGGTCTTGGGCGCCGAGGTCACATTCAACCACTTCCTCGACGATCCGCAGATGGCGTGGTTCCAGGAGAACATCGGCAAGGCGAAAGCGGTGCTGATCGCGCCGGAGATCGTCAAAGCCGGATTCATATTGGGCGGCTCCGGCGGACGGGCGGTGCTTTTCGCACGCGACGGCAAGACGGGTGTCTGGCACGGTCCGGCGTTCTACACCCTGGCTACTGGCAGCATCGGCTTCCAGGCGGGCCTCGAGGTGTCGGAGTCCGTGACGCTCGTCATGACCGACAAGGGGCTGGAGTCCCTGCTGCGCAACGCATTCAAGATGGGCGGCGACGCCAGCATCGCCGCTGGCCCCGTGGGCGCTGGAACGCGCACTGACATCCAGGCCGATCTCGTCTCCTACAGCCGCGGCAAGGGGATCTACGGCGGGTTGAATCTCGATGGCACGATCGTCAGGACCAGCGATGTCTGGAACCGGGCGTACTACAGGGACGAGCTTTCCGCCGCCGAAATTCTCATCCGTCCGGATAAGGCCAACGTGCGCGCCGCGCGGTTGCGGGCCGAGATCGCCAGAGCAGGCAAGCGCTGACCTGTGTTGTCCTGTGCATATGCTGGCGCGTCGCGGCATTGCGTTTCGTCATGGCGCCGATGCCGTGTTTGTGACGATAATCTGCATGGCGGCGCTTGTGTGAGCGCGGCACGTGGTGGTGCAGGCAGCCCGACAGTGGCGCCGGATACGATAACGAGGTCAGATCATGTTTTCTTCTTTTCGCTTTCTTGCCCTTTGTTGTGTTCTCGTGCTGCTGACCCTGCTGCATGCGGCAGCCGCCCGCGCGCAGAGCGAGCAGGAGGAGCTGGTCGCGGCAGCGGAAGCCACGTTCGCCAATTTCGAGCGCAATCCGCAGATGCACTGGTTCCAGGAAAACATTGGCAAGGCGAAGGCGCTGCTGATTGCGCCGGAAGTCATCAAGGCCGGATTCATCCTCGGTGGGTCTGGCGGCCGAGCGGTGTTGTTCGCGCGCGATCCCAAGGGTGTCAAATGGTACGGTCCGGTGTTCTATACGCTGATCACGGGCAGCATCGGCTTTCAGGCCGGCATCGAGGTCTCCGAGGCGGTGACGCTGGTCATGACCGATCGCGGCCTGAGTTCGCTGCTCGGCTCCTCGTTCAAGATGGGTGGCGAGGCGAGCATCGCCGCCGGTCCCGTGGGCATCGGCGCACGCTCCAACATCCGCGCCGACCTGGTCGCCTTCAGTCATGCCAAGGGGATTTACGGGGGTCTCAACCTCGACGGAACCGCCGTGCGCGTCAATGACGCGTGGAACCGGACCTACTACAAGCCGGGCGTATCTCCGGCGGACATTCTGGTGCTGCACGAGTTCTCCAACGCCCAAGCGGAACGGCTGCGCATGATGATCAGCAAGGCCGCCACCTGGAAAGCGGACGAAGCAGCACGCTAGCAAATGCCGTCTCCCGACGCGGCGCTGCGCTGCCGGCCGGCCCACCCATACCAGGCGAATGCTGCTGCCTGCAAGGTCGTGAGCACCGCAAACGCGACGCGGAAGCTCGACGTCGGGTCATTGCCCGCGGCCCGGGCGAGATCGACGACGGCGCCGAACCCCCACTGCACGCTGAAGGCGCCGACGAATGCCATCAGGTTGTAGGCCGTGTTGACGCGGCCGGCCAGATGCGCGGGAAACGCCGCGGTCAGCAGCGGATAGGCAAGATTGCCACTGCTTGCGGCGAAGCCGTAGAGCACCCAAAGCAGCTGGGTTGGCCCGAAATCGAACAGAATCAACGCGGCGCAGGCGAGCCCCAGGACGACGCCGGCCGCGAACAGCAATCCCGGTTTGACGCCGCGGCGGCTGAGCGCGGGTGTCAGGATGGCGATGCCAAGGTAACCGACAAGCATGGCGACGCTCATGAGAAACAGGTGCTGGGCGGCGACGGCACGCGTGTAACCGCTGGTGGTCATCAGCCAAGGCACTGCCCATAGCCCCTGCACAGCCATGAAGCCGCCGACCGTAATGCAGTTCTGCGGCGCGTAGCGCCAGAACACCGGGCTGCGGAATACCTGCACGACACCGCGCCAGGCGGCGCCGAGAGTTTCGCTGGCGATGCCGGCGGCATGATCCGGCACCGTGAACACCAGGGCGGCCACGAGCACGCCGAGCCCCGCCACAGCCCAGAACACACCGCGCCAGCCCACCGCCGGCAGCACCAGCTCCAGCGGGACGCTGGAGGTGAGCGCGCCCAGCCCGCCGGCGACCATGATCGTGCCGACGAGCGAGGGCTGGCGCTCGGCCGCGAACCATTGGTGAAAACTCTTGAAGCTGGCCATCAGGCAGGCCGACACGCCCAGTCCGATCAGGGCCCGCGCCGCACCAAGTTGCGCGAGATTCTGGCCCAAGGCGAACAGCGCGCAGCCGGCGGCGGCAAACAGCAGCAGTGCCGCTTCCACGCGGCGCGGTCCGTAGCGGTCGAGCAACATGCCGAGCGGAACCTGAAACGCCGCGAAGGTGAAGAAATAGGTGCTGGTGAGCAGCCCCAGATCCGCTGCCGACAACCCGAGTTCGCGCGTGAGTTCGGGCGCGATCACCGCATTGACCGTGCGCAGCAGATAGGAGAAGTAGTAGCCTGCCGCGAACGGCAGGAACACGCGCCGCCACAACGTCATGGTACCGGCCGGGGTCAACGCGGCAGCTCCGGATTAGCGCGCAGCCACTCCAGCCGCTCGTTGAGCTTTCGCACCCACGGGGCGGCCAGCCCGGGAGTCGCGGCGAGCGCGCTCAATTCTTCTGGCTCGGGGCGATGGGCAAGGCTCGAGTGCCACAGGCGATGCAGCGACACGGGCGTGGCATCGCGCTCGATCAACTCGAACTCGTCGCCGGCCTGAATGATGCCGCTCGCCAGCACGCGGTAATACCAGCCGACGATGCCGCGCTCGGCAACGAACCGCGACAGGCTGCTCTCGCTGAACCTGTGGTTGATCTTCCAGCACGGCGAGCGCGGCTGGCTTACCTGGACGCGGCAGGTGCCGATGCGAAAGACATCGCCGATGCACACGGCCTGTTCGGTCCACCCGGTTGTCGACAGGTTCTCGCCCAGGCTGCCGGGGACGAACTCAGCGGCCGCGACCGGGAAATGCGCCGCCAGCAGCGGGTAGTGCTCGGCGGCGTAGTGGTGCACGGCTTTTTCCGGCCCGCCGTGCACGCGCCGGTCCGCCTGGGTGTCGCCCTCCAGTCCCTCTGGACCTAGGCGCACCGGACCACCGACGGCTGCCTTGAATATGCCGGTGGGCTGGCCCTCGGGCGCCAGCGCCGACAGACCGCCGACAAAAACGTGGGCGATGCGCGTATTCACCGCCGCGGCAACGCTACCGGGTTGGGCATCTAGGCGTGCTCAGGACCAGAGCCAGGCGGCGCCGCGCACACCGCTGGAGTCACCGTGTTTGTTGCGCACCAGGCGCGTGGCCACGTGGTCGGAAAAGACGTAGGGCTGCCACAGGCGCGGCACGCTGTCGTAGAGCCGGTCCAGGTTGGACAGGCCCCCGCCGAGGACGATGACATCCGGGTCGAGCAGATTGATGACGTTGGCGAGTGAGCGCGCCAACCGGTCCTCGTAACGCTGCAACGTTGCCTCGCATTGCGCGTCGCCGGCAGCGGCGGCGGCGGCGATCTGCGGCGGATCCCAAGCCGTGCCCGTGGCAGCGTGGTGGTCGCGCTTCAGGCCCGGCCCGGACAGGTAGGTTTCGATGCAGCCATGGCGGCCGCAATAGCACGGCGGCGGCGGATCGTCGCCCCGGCGCGGGAACGGCAGCGGATTGTGGCCCCATTCGCCGGCGATGGCGTTGGCGCCGGTCAGCACGTGATGGCGCACGACAATGCCGCCGCCGACACCCGTGCCGAGGATGACGCCGAAAACGATATCGGCGCCCGCGGCGGCACCGTCCACCGCTTCCGAAAGGGCGAAACAGTTGGCGTCGTTGGCGATTATCACCTCGCGCCCGAGCATCGCCTCGAGGTCCTGCTTGAGCGGCCGGCCGTTGAGATAGGTGGAGTTCGAGTTCTTCAGGTTGCCGGTCACGGTGGACACCGCACCGGGCGCGCCGATGCCCACCGTGCCCGGCATCTTGAGCTCCTGTTCGGCGTCGCGCACAAGCTCGGCGATTGCCGCCAGCGTGGCGCGATAGTCGCCCTGAGGCGTGGGCATGCGGCGACGCAACAGCTCGTTGCCGGCGTCATCGAGGGCGGCGATCTCGATCTTAGTGCCGCCCAGGTCGATGCCGAGAAGTGCACTGGACATGAAAGGTTCCGTCTCGTCGTGGCGATGGCGTGCTGCTGTTGCCGAGGGCTCATGCGCGGACCCGGGGCGCAGCGACGAATCGCGATCATACACCGGTCGCCGCGCCGCGCCGCCGTCCTGACTGCATGCGAGATCGGGATCTGCTTCCGCTATCATCGCGGCATGGCTCAGAACATCTTGGGTATGGGCGTGCTGCTGTTCCTGGCCTGGCTTGTAAGCGAGGACCGGCGCCGCGTGGCGTGGCGTCAGGTCATCAGCGGTCTGGCGCTAACCTTCGCCCTCGCAGCGCTGCTGCTCAGGGCGCCGGGCATGCGCGCGGCGGTGGCGCGGCTCGACGGTGCGCTGACCGCGCTGGAGCAGGCGACCCAGGCCGGCACGTCCTTCGTCTTCGGCTACCTCGGCGGCGGCGCGGCGCCATTCGAAGTGACGAACCCCGCAGCGGGCTTCATCCTGGCGTTCCGCGCCTTGCCCCTGGTGCTGGTGATCAGTGCCCTGTCGGCGCTGCTGTTCTATTGGCGCGTGCTGCCGGCAATCGTGCGCGCCTTCGCCTGGCTGCTCAAGCGCACCATGGGCCTGGGTGGCGCGGTGGGGCTGTCAGCGGCGGCCAACGTCTTCGTCGGCATGGTCGAGGCGCCGCTGGTGATCAAGCCTTACATCAAGGTGCTGACGCGCGGCGAGCTGTTCATGGTGATGGTCTGCGGCATGGCGACCATCGCCGGCACGGTGCTCGTACTCTATGCCAGCACGCTGCGGCCGGTGGTGCCCGACGCGCTGGCGCACCTGCTGATCGCCTCCATCGTCGCCACGCCGGCGGCGATCGTGATTGCCGCCCTGATGGTGCCGCCCGGCGGCGACCTCACCCACGGCGACACGCTGCCGGCCGCTGCCGACAAGAGCAGCATGGACGCCATCACCCGAGGCACCATCGAGGGCGTGGAACTGCTGATCCAGATCGTCGCCATGCTGGTTGTGTTCGTCGCGCTGGTAGCGCTGGTCAACGCACTGCTCGGGCTGCTGCCGTCCGTGGATGGTGCCGCGCTGTCGCTGCAGCGGCTGTTCGGCTGGGTCATGGCGCCGCTGGCATGGCTCATCGGCGTGCCGTGGCAGGAGGCACAGAGCGCCGGCGCGCTGCTGGGTACCAAGACCGTGATCAACGAGCTAGTCGCCTATTTCGATCTGGCGAGCTTGCCGGAAGCGCAGTTGTCGGCGCGCAGCAAGTTGCTGATGACCTACGCCTTGTGTGGTTTTGCCAACTTCGGCAGCCTCGGCATCATGATTGGCGGCATGGGCGCCATGGTGCCCGAGCGCCGTCACGAAATCGCCGCGCTGGGTCTGAAGTCCATCCTCGCCGGCACGCTGGCCACTTGCCTGACTGCAGCGATTGTCGGCATCATCGTGTGAACGGGAGAAACTTACTTCGCCGCGGAGGACGCAGAGGACGCAGAGACAAGGCGAGTCGCAGAATTCCTTCGCCATTTGCGCGTTGGGTGAGCGGTTGATTGTTCGCGCCCCATTGACCGCCCTCCACATCCTCGGTGTCCTATGTGGTGCGCTGCCGTTTCCGGGATGAGCGACCGATCGACCGAATGGAGATGCACGCATGCTCGTTACTTTCAAGGCCAGAGACGTCGGCGACATCATGATGTTCGGTGATGTCGCCCAGCGCATGCTGGAGATCATGGGCAAGGAGCCGGGCGCTCAGGGCATCGTCACCGTTGAGCAACTGCCCGAGGCGCTGGCGCGGCTGAAACACGCCGTGGAAGCAGATCGCGCGCGGGGACGCGCCGAACCGGCGGACAAGGAAAACGAGGAACCGGCCAAAGTCACCGTGAGTCTGGCGCAGCGGGCGGTGCCGCTGATCGAGTTGCTGGAGCGCGCACTGAAGCACGCCGTGCCGGTGACGTGGGGCGTGTGAGCTGACACATTGCCATGAGTGAGCGCGATATCGAACTGGCGCGTCGGTTGATCGCCGAGCGTCTGCCTCACTTGCGCCAGCCGTCACGGGTGTGCACGCGCAAGATCAAGCCACAGGCGCGGCACGTCGGCCAATACCGCTGGCTGAGCGACACCATGCGCCTGCATCCACGCTATTTGGCGCCGCTCGACGACGCTCGCGCGTTGGACCTGCTCGACACCATCGTGCACGAGATCCTGCACAAGAACTCGCCCCTGGCAAAGCAACTGCGCGACATGTTTCTGCCGCACCCGGACATCTATGCCGAGGCGGCGCGACTGACGCGCCTGCTCAAGTCGGATTTTCTACGCGCGCGGCGGGAAGGTTGGGTCGGCGGGTCGCGTCACGGCCGGCGTTAAGCCGGATGGCGTTCCGCCTAGGCGGCTGTCAGCAACTGCACTCGCCCCACCCCTGCAGCTCGCGCGGCGCGTCGGTGCCGCGGCGGACGATCAGCCGGGTGCCGTAGCCGGTGGCGCTGCAGCCGCGCGCGCCGCCCCAGCAGGCGCGAACCACCGAAGCGGGCACGTCCACGATGTAGTTCTCGCCGCGGAATATAAGCACCAGGCGGTCGCCCTTGCGCGGGTGCTCGCGCGCGGTCGGCAGCCGCTTTTCCTGGATCAGTTTCAGCCAGCGCACTTCGCCGTCCAGCTTCATGATCGCGTGGGTCTTCTCGGCACGGGTCCAGCGCAGCACCTTGCTGTCGGCGGTGGGCCGCTGCGTGGAATAGAAAGTGCAGCCGCAGCCGGGCGTTACGAACTCTGCCGGCAGCGGCTCGATGGAAACGGGTTCGGCGTTCGCGGACCGGGTGGGTTGTCCGGCGGCGACGGCAGTGCCGGCCGCGCCGCCGAGGATCGAAACGAGGAGAGCGGTCAGAAATCGCACGCCTGCCTTATCCCAGGACGGGGGCCAGCCAGCGCTGCGCCTCGGCGATCGACATATTTCTGCGCGTTGCATAGTCCTCCAACTGGTCGCGGCCAATCTTCGTGATAGCGAAATAGCGGGCGGCCGGATGGGCGAGATAAAACCCGCTCACCGCCGCCGCCGGCAGCATGGCGAAGGCTTCCGTCAGGGTAATGCCTGCCTTGGCCGGCGCATCCAGCAGGGTGAACAGCGCCGCCTTCCCGGTGTGATCGGGACAGGCGGGGTAGCCAGGCGCCGGTCGGATGCCGCGGTAATTTTCTGCGATCAGGCCGGCATTGTCGAGCCGCTCCTCCGGCGCGTAACCCCAGAACTCGCGCCGCACCCGTTCGTGCAAGTGCTCGGCGAAGGCCTCGGCCAGGCGATCGGCCAGCGCCTTGAGCATGATGCTGCTGTAATCGTCGTGCGCGGCGGCGAACTGAGCCAGTTTGTGCTCGATGCCGATGCCTGCGGTGACGGCGAAAGCGCCGATGTAGTCGGGAATGCCGCTTTCCTTCGGTGCCACGAAGTCGGCCAGGCAATAGTGGGGCTTGCCGGCCGGACGCTCGTTCTGCTGGCGCAGGTTGTGCCAGGTTGCCAACACGCGGCTGCGTGTTTCGTCGGCGTAGATCTCGATGTCATCCCCGGTGCTGTTGGCCGGGAACAGGCCGAACACGCCGCGCGCCTCGAGGCAACGTTCGTCGATGATGCGCCGAAGCATCGCCTGGGCATCGTCGAACAGTTTGCGCGCCTCGCCGCCGATGCGTTCGTCGTCGAGGATTTTCGGGTAGGCGCCAGACAGCTCCCAGGCCTGGAACAGGGGCGTCCAGTCGATGTACGGAGTCAGCCTGGCGAGGTCGTAGTCGGCAAGCGCCTGCACGCCGAGCTGGCGCGGCCGCGGCGGCACGTAGACGTCGCCGGCACGTCCATGCGCCGCGCAGCAAGCAGACTCGGTGGGTTTCGCCCAGGAAGTCCTGAAGCGGTTCGAGCGCGCTGCGTCTAGGGACACAAGGGCGGCGCCTTTCTTGCCCGCGTGCTGCGTGCGGATTCTGGCGTAATCGGCGGCGATCTCGGCGCGGTAGGCGGCCGCTTGGTCGCGCGAGAGCAGGCTGGTGACCACGCCCACGGCGCGCGAGGCATCGGGAACATAGACCACCGGCTGGTCGTAATGCGGCGCGATCTTGATTGCCGTGTGGGCGCGCGAGGTGGTCGCGCCGCCGATCAACAGCGGCAGGGCGAAGCCTTGGCGTGCCATCTCCCCGGCAACGTGGGACATCTCCTCCAGAGAGGGTGTGATGAGTCCCGACAGGCCGATGACGTGGGCATCATGTTGGCGCGCCGCCTGCAGAATCCTGTCGCACGGCACCATCACGCCCAGGTCGATCACGTCGTAGCCATTGCAGCCGAGCACGACGCCGACGATGTTCTTGCCGATGTCATGAACATCGCCCTTGACGGTGGCCAGTATGAGCCGGCCCTTGGACTGGCCGGCGGTCTTCTCCGCCTCGATGAATGGCTGCAGGTGGGCGACCGCCTGCTTCATGACCCGGGCCGACTTCACCACCTGGGGCAGGAACATCTTGCCGGCGCCGAACAGGTCGCCGACCACGTTCATGCCGTCCATGAGCGGCCCCTCGATCACCGCCAGCGGCCCCTTGCCTTCGGCCTGGGCAGCCACTCGTGCCTCCTCCGTGTCGGCAACGATGTACTCGGTGATGCCCTTCACGAGCGCGTGGACGAGGCGCTCGGCGACTGGCGCGGCGCGCCAGGCAAGATCTTCGCTCTGCGCCTTTGCCTGACCCTTCACTGTCTGCGCAAACTCGACCAGGGCTTCGCCGGCGCTGGCATCGTGGTTGAGTACGACGGCCTCGACCTTGTCGCGCAACTCGGCCGGAATCTCCTCGTAGACGCCGAGCTGGCCGGCATTGACGATGCCCATGGTCAGGCCGGCTTTGATGGCGTGGTAGAGGAAGACCGTGTGGATCGCCTCGCGTACCGGATCGTTGCCGCGGAAGCTGAAGCTGACGTTGGAGATGCCGCCGCTCACCTTGGCCGGCGCGAGGTTGTGGCGGATCCAGCGCGCCGCTTCGATGAAATCTACCGCGTAGTTGTCATGCTCCTCGATGCCAGTGGCAATGGCGAAGACGTTTGGATCGAAGATGATGTCCTGGGGCGGAAAGCCGGCCTGCTCCACGAGCAGCTTGAAGGAGCGGGCGCAGATGTCGATCTTGCGCCGGTAGGAGTCGGCCTGACCGTGCTCGTCGAAAGCCATGACGATCACCGCCGCGCCGTAGCGCCGCACCAGCCGCGCCTGGCGCAGGAACTCGGCCTCGCCTTCCTTGAGCGAGATCGAGTTCACGATCCCCTTGCCTTGCAGGCATTTGAGCCCTGCCTCGATCACCTCCCAGCGCGAGGAGTCGATCATCACCGGCACCCGGGCGATGTCGGGTTCGACGGCGATCAGGTTGAGGAACCGGACCATCGCTGCCTTGGAGTCGAGCATGGCCTCGTCCATGTTGACGTCGATCACCTGGGCGCCGTTGTCCACCTGGCTGCGCGCCACGGCCACCGCTTCGGCGAACTGGCCGTTCAGAATCAGCCGCGCGAAGGCCCGGGAGCCGGTGACGTTGGTGCGCTCGCCGACGTTGACGAACAGCGAATCGTCGCCGATGTTGAGCGGCTCCAGCCCGGACAGGCGCAGCTTCGGCTCGATCGCCGCAACGCGCCTGGGTACGACATCCTTCAAGGCAGCGGCGACGGCGCGGATGTGATCGGGCGTTGTACCGCAGCAGCCGCCGGCGATGTTGATCAGACCGTGCTTTGCCCAGTCGCGCAACTCGGCGGCGAGCATCTCCGGCGTCTCGTCGTAGCCCGTCGGTGCCAGCGGATTGGGCAGCCCCGCGTTAGGATGGGCGGAGACGAAGGTGTCGCATACCCGCGCCAGTTCCTCCACGTACTGGCGCAGCTCCTTCGCACCCAGGGCGCAGTTCAGGCCGAAGGTGAGCGGCCGGGCGTGGGCGAGCGCATTCCAGAATGCCTCGGTGGTCTGTCCCGACAGGGTGCGGCCGGAGGCATCGGTGATGGTGCCCGAGATCATCACCGGCCAGCGGCGGCCCTGGTGATCGAAGAACTGCTCGATGGCGAACAGCGCCGCCTTGGCGTTGAGGGTGTCGAAGATGGTCTCTACGAGAAGCAGATCGGCGCCGCCGTCGGTGAGGCCGCGGATCGCCTCGGTGTAGGCGGCAACCAGTTCGTCGAAGGTGACGTTGCGCAAGCCGGGATCGTTGACGTCGGGCGAGATCGACGCCGTGCGCGAGGTCGGCCCGAGGACGCCGGCGACGAAGCGCGGTCTGTCGGGCGTACGCGTGCTCCACTCGTCGCACACGGCGCGCGCGACGCGGGCACCGGCAACGTTCAGTTCGTAGACGAGGTGCTGCAGCCCGTAGTCCGCCTGGGACAGCGACGTAGCGTTGAAGGTGTTGGTTTCGACGATGTCGGCGCCCGCTTCGCAGTAGGCGTCGTGGATGGCGCGAATCGCCTCCGGCCGGGTCAGCAGGAGTAGATCGTTGTTGCCCTTCAGCTCTCGGCCATGATCGCGCAAGCGCTCGCCGCGATAATCCGCCTCGGTCAGTCCGAGGCGCTGAATCATGGTGCCCATGGCGCCATCGAGAATCAGGATGCGGCGCTCGAGCAGATTGCGCAGTTCGTCGGTGCGGTCAGGTTGCATGGCAGTGATCGCAGATGTCCGTGTCGGGGAGTTTCGAGGCCCCATGACAAAACAAAAAACCCGCTCGGCCTCTCAGCCAAGACGGGTTGGCTCGCTTTAGCGGTATTTGTATGGCGCCCGCAAGCTGAGGCTCAAATCGGCGCGATGCTCGGACGATAGCGGGCAGCGGGGCGGGTGTCAACCGCGCGCGGCGTATCGTTCAGTGGCGCTGCTCCTCGCGCCGGCTGGTGTCCACCACCTGTCCGCTGCGGTCGAAATGCACGCCGAAGCGCATGTCGGCCTGGTGCGGGTTTTCGAAGCGCCATTCCCACACTTCCTGCTGTTTCAGGTCCAGTTGCGTCACCCAGCCGGGTTTGCCGAGCAACCGCCGGATCTGCTCGCGCGTCATCCCCTTTGTCACCTTGGCGAAGTTCTCTTCGGTGAGCACCTGCCGGATCTCGCGCAGGACGTTGTCCGGGCCGATGGTGAACATGTAATTCACCTTGCCTTCGGGCGTGCGCGCATACTCCCAAGTCTGGCTGCCGTCGCCGTTGGTCCATTCCATGGTCGGCTTGCCCATCTTGTCGCGCACGTCGTAACCGGTGGACGCGCCCGGCTTCAGCTCCCTGAGACCGATCGCATCGCAGGCGGACAACCCGAGCGCAGCGAGAAAGCTGCACAGCAACGCAAGTACTCGACCCATCACTCCTCCCCTGTTCGATCCGTGACGTCGGTGATCGCAGCCGGTCCGCGCACGAACCGCCGACCCGCACAGGCGCGGGGCGACACGGTGGGCTGAACGCCGAGTTGCGCTACAATCAGCATTCGCCCCTGTGACGGTGAATCATGCCATGAAACACCTGACGCCCAAAGAAACCTATCAGTTCCTGCACGAGAACCCGAATGCGCTGTTCATCGACTGCCGCAGCGAGATGGAGTTTCTGTTTGTCGGCCATCCGGTGGGTGCCATCATGATTCCGTGGAACGACGGGCCAAACTGGGAAATCAACCCCGACTTCGTCGCCCATGTGAAAAAGGCTGCCAGTGTGGATCGGCCGATCGTGCTCATCTGCCGCAGCGGCAACCGCTCGCGCGATGCCGGTCACGCACTGGAGCAGGCCGGTTTCACCCAGGTGTTCAACGTGCTTCACGGCTTCGAGGGCGAGCTGAACGACCATCATCAGCGTAACTCGCTCACCGGTTGGCGCTTCGACGGCCTGCCTTGGGAACAGTGCTGAGCGCGGCTGACCGCCGGCGGTGAAGCTCAGCCTGTTCCGCGACTCGGAGCATGCGCGTGTGGCGCGCCATATGCCCGCGCCACTCTACAACCTCGCGCAGCAGTTGCTCTCGCGCAGCGACACGGGCTGCGTCTATGTCCCGATCCGCAGCATGCAGTATCTCGCCGTGCTCGATGCGCAGGAATTCGTCTTCGTCGACGGCGAGCGCAAGTCGCTGATCGAAATCGCCTGGCAGAATTTCCAGCCGCGGGCGCGCACCGCGCTGGACCAGCCGGTTGCCTATGAGGCGGTCTACTACAATCATCGGGGCGCCGAGACGATGCAGCGATTGCAGGGCGAGTTCGATCGGGCGTTGTGGCAACTGGCGGCGAAATCCGTACCGGACGGGCCGGCGAGGGTGCTGCGTTTCGATACCACGGTGCGGGGCTGCGATCGCTAACGGGCTGACACACGCCCGCGCAATCGGTGATGCGCACCACGAATCATCCCCCTGCCATACTCGCCTGGAGCGTCTGGGGCTTGGGCGCGCTGCTCTACCTGATCGCCTTCTATCAACGGGTGGCGCCGGCGGTCATTACCGACAAGCTGATGACCGAATTCGCGCTGGGTGCCGCAGCGCTCGGAAATCTCTCAGCGTTCTACTTCTATAGCTATGTGGCGATGCAGATTCCCACCGGCGTCATCGCCGACCGCTGGGGGCCGCGCAAGCTGCTCACCCTCGGCGCCGGCGTGGCGGCCGTTGGCAGCGCGCTGTTCGCCCTGGCGCCGAACGTCTGGTGGGCAAATGCCGGACGACTGCTCATCGGCGGCTCGGTGGCGGTGGCTTTCGTTTCCATGCTCAAGCTCGCCACGCACTGGTTCACGCCGCGCCAGTTCACCCTTGCCTCCGGCATGGCCCTGTTCGTCGGCGTCGTCGGCGGCGTGGTCGCCGGCGTGCCGCTGCGCTGGCTGGTCGAGGCCTTCGGCTGGCGCAACGTGATGGGTGCATCGGCGTTGCTCACGGCGCTGCTGTGCGTCGCGATCTGGCTGCGCGTGCGCGACGATCCGCAGGATGCGGGTTACACCAGCCATTACGCCGGCGATCATCGCGCCATTCACGAGACCTCGATTCTGCGCGGGCTGATGGAGGTGCTCTCCTATCGCAATACCTGGTTACTGCTGCTCACGCCCGGCGGCCCCGCGGGGGGCATGCTTACGTTCGCAGGTTTGTGGGGCGTGCCCTATCTGATCCAGATCCACGGTTTGGCGCCGAAGCAGGCGGCGGCCATAACCTCCGCCATGCTTGTGGCATGGGCGCTGGGCGGGCCGCTGCTCGGCACGGCCTCCGAGCGCATGCGCCGGCGCAAGCCGCTGTACGTGCTGACCTGCGCCCTGGCGGTCATGGCGTGGGCGGTGCTGGTATTTGCCCCGCCGCTGCCTCTGATGGCGCTGCTCCCATTGCTGCTGGCGCTCGGATTCGTTTCGGGCAGTATCATCATCGGCTTCGCCTACGCTAAGGAATCCGTTCCCCTGCGCCTGGCAGGTACCGCCTCCGGCGTCACCAATATGGGTGTCATGCTGGGCGGCATGGTGCTTCAGCCGTCCGTTGGCTGGATGCTCGATCGCCACTGGCAGGGCGCCGCGAGCGGCGGCGTGCGCATTTACCACTACGACGCCTACCAGGCGGGCTTTATGCTCATGTTCGGCTGGGTGGTGGTGTCGTTGATCCTGATCTCGCTTACCCGCGAAACCAACTGCAAGCAGAGTGCCTGAGAGGCCGTCGTTACCCTGGCGCTTTGGCCATGCGACGGTGCAACAGGTAAAGCACGAAGGCGACCAGCCCGAGTGCGAGCAGCGCCGCCATGCCAAACGAGAGCATCACGGTCGTCTGCCACAGTAGCGGCGCGATGATCGCCGCCGTCAGCGAGTTTCCCACGGATTGAACAAAGCTCTGACACGAGGACACGAGCCCACGTCGCTCCGGGTATTGGTCGAGGATCAGCAGCGACAGGCTGGGCATCGCCAGCGCCATGCCAACAGTGTAGAGCATGAGCGGCAGCACCGAGCGCGGCAGCCCCGGCGGTAGCCAGATGTTGACCACTACGTTGGCAACGGCGGCGGCGAGCATGATGGCAAAGCTGAGCGCCACCGTGCGGCGCTGGGATAGCCGGCCCGCCAGCTTTCCCGAGAGGTAGGAACCGGCCATGGTACCGGCGACGGTGGGCACAAACATCCAGGCGAAAGCCTGCGGCGTGACGCCCAGATGCTGCATAAGAAACACTGGCGCCGACAGAACATAGAGAAAAAAGCCGTTGAAGTTGAGCGCCAGCGCGCCGGCGAGCAGCAGAAATTCCAGGCGCGTGAATACCCGCCAGTACGCCTTGCTCAACGAGACCGGATGCAGGCTGTGACGCTGGCCGGGCGACAGCGTTTCTGGCAGCAGGTAATGACAGGCGACGAACAGCGCGCTGCCGAACAACACGAGCATTACGAATACCGCGCGCCAGCCAAACGCGGCGAAGACCCAGCCGCCGACAATGGGTGCGATGGCCGGCGCAAGGCTGAACACCATGGCCACGTGGGACATGAGTCGTTGCGCCTCGGCACCCTGCAGCAGATCGCGAACGACCGCGCGGCCGACGACGATGCCGGCACCGGAGGTCAACCCTTGCAGCGCGCGCGCCAGCCACAGATGTTCAATACGCGTGGCGAATGCGCAGGCGCCTGAGGCCAGCGCGAACAGCACCAAGCACACGAGCACGACGCGGCGCCGTCCGAAGGTGTCGGAGATCGCGCCGTGCCACAGCGTCATGAAAGCGTATGGCAACAAGAAGGCGGTGAGTGTCTGCTGCACCTCGAGCTGGGTGGCGCCCAGTGAGTGCGCGATGGCGGGGAACGCCGGCAGATACGCATCGATGGTGAACGGACCGATCGCCGCCAGCGCCGCAAGCAGCGGCACCAGCAGTCGCGTCGCAACGGCCGGCTGGCGCTGTTCCGTGGTGTCGATGCGATGCTCCGCGGGTTACTTGGGGGCTGCCGCTGCAGGTGGTGGTGGCGCTGCGGACGTCGCGGCAGGGGTCGAGGCAGGTGCAGCAGCAGGTGGCTGGGCAGCGACGTCGCCATCGACCGGCTTAGCGTTCACGACAAAATGGCCGGTCTCGCCGAAGCAACTGGTGGGTATGCCGACGTGCTCCTCGTAGACCAGAGATACGCGCTTGCCCATGGTCCTATTGATGCGCTCGGCGACGGCGGGGTCGCGTACGGTGAACTGGAACTTCTCCGTCAGCGTGCCTGGCATGGAGACCATCGCCAGTTCGCCTTCCCAGGTCTTGCATACCCAGCCTTTCTTGGAGAATTTCTGCACGTAGCCTGCCCGTTCGCCATTGGAGTAGTCCCACGTGAGCACGAACCATGTGTAGAGTGCGAACAGCCCGGCGCCGAAAAACAGAAACAGGACCAGCCACAGGCCCCAACGAGATTTTCCCGCACCGGACACGGATGCTTCGATTGCCACGACGGACTCTCCTCTGATCGATGTCCCGCTAATTGTCGCCGAGATTGCGCCGGTATTGGACGGCCTCGGCGATATGCGCGCTGCCGACGTCCTGCGCCGCGGCCAGATCGGCGATGGTGCGAGCCACCTTCAGTATACGGTGATAGGCGCGTGCCGACAGATGCAGGCGGGCGATCGCCTGCTTGAGCAACGCGGCGCCGGCGGCATCGGGCGCACACAGAGTTTCGATCTCTTTCGGTGTGAGGCGGCAGTTCGGCTTGCCTTGGCGGTCGCGCTGCCGCCTGTCGGCGGCCTCCACGCGACGGCGAACCGCGCTGCTCGGCTCGCCGTCGGCGCACTGCTGCAGTTCCGGCTCGCGCAGTGCCGGTACCTCGATCAGCATGTCGACGCGATCGAGCAGCGGGCCCGACAGCCTGGCGCGGTAGGCCGCGATCCGGTCCGGCGTGCACCGGCAACGGCCGCTTGGATCGCCGAGATAACCGCAGGGGCAGGGATTCATGGCGGCGACGAGTTGGAACTGCGCCGGGTAGTCGCTGCGCTTTGCGGCACGGGCGATGCTGACGTAGCCCGATTCTAAAGGCTCGCGCAGTGCCTCGAGCACCCGACGCTCGAACTCGGGCAACTCGTCGAGAAAGAGCACACCGTGATGAGCGAGCGAGATCTCGCCGGGACGGGGATTGGCACCACCGCCGACCAGTGCCGCCGCCGAAGCCGAGTGGTGCGGCGCGCGGTAAGGCCGACGTTTCCAATTCTCGCTGCGGAACATGCCGCTCACCGACTGCACGGCGGCACTCTCCAAAGCCTGTTCGTCGTTCAGGGGTGGTAGCAAGCCGGGGAAACGCGCAGCGAGCATCGATTTGCCGGTGCCTGGCGGACCCGACATGAGCAGGCTGTGGCCACCCGCTGCAGCGACTTCCAGCGCACGTTTCGCCAAGGCCTGACCTTTGACGTCGGCCAGGTCCGGGTACTCCGGGTGGGCGAACTGCGGTTGGCCATGGTAGGGGACAAGCGGCTGCTGGCCGTTCAAATGGGCGCAGACGGCAAGCAGGGAAGTCGCCGGCAATATGCAGGCGTGCTCGACCAGGGCGGCTTCGGCGGCATTGCCGGCGGGCAGGATCAAGGCCCGCGACGCCTGCGCGGCATGCAGGGCCATTGCCAGCGCACCGCGTATCGGGCGCAACTCCCCGCCGAGCGAGAGCTCGCCCGTCAGTTCGATGCCACCCGCATGCCTGGCGTCGATCTGCCCCGAAGCCATGAGAATGCCGACGGCGATCGCGAGATCGAAGCAGGCGCCCTCCTTGGGCAGGTCGGCGGGCGCCAGGTTGACAGTGATGCGCCGGGCAGGGAATTCGAAGCGGGCGTTCTGAATCGCCGCGCGCACGCGGTCGCGCGCTTCTCTGACTTCCGTGTCCGGCAGTCCCACCAGCGTGAAGCTCGGCAGGCCGTTGGCGAGGTGGACTTCCACCGTGACCTCTGGCGCGGTCATGCCCGCCAGAGCGCGGGTGGTGAGTACGGCGAGGGACATGACAGGAGAGCAGGCCGAAGGGGAAATCCCGAGTTTAGCCAAGCTCTTGCCGCGACGGGTCGAACTGCATCACGGCGGGCTGCGTGCGGCGCAGGCGCCGGTCAGGGGCGGGACGCGAGCCGGCCGCGGCCGCAGGCGGATCTCAGTCCTTGAAGGCCTCGACGGGGATGGTGACCTTGACGAGGTCGCCAACCGCCGGCACATACTTGGTCATACCGAATTCCGAACGCTTGATCAGCGTCGCGACGTCGGCACCGCAGACGGCCTTCTTGTTGAGCGGGTGCGTCCCGCAGCGGAAGTTGCTGACGGACAGTCTGACTTGCTTGGTGACGCCCAGAAGGGTGAGGTTACCGTCGGCACCGATCAGCCTATCGCCGTCGAAGCTCAGCTTGTCCGATCGGAACGTCATTGTCGGAAACTTCTCGACATTAAAGAATTCGTCGGACTTCATGTGCTTATCCCAGTCCTCGAGACCCATGTCGATGGACGCCGTGTCGATGGCGATATCGATGCTGCCTTGCTTGGCTGCCGCGTCGAGGACGATCTTCCCCGTCGTCTTGTTGAAGCGCCCGCGCTGGGTGGAGAAGCCAAGGTGGTTGATCTCGAAAACCGGCCAGGTGTGGCGGGAATCGACGGTGTAGCTCTCGGCCGCGATGGCGGGTGCCGCGGTGGCGACGACGGACAGGGCGAGAACGACTCGTTTCATGCGTTGCTCCTTTCTTGTTGGCAGCACATTCCATTGAGCGCAGCAGCGCTTGGGTCAATCCTTGAAGGCCTCGACCTGGATCAGCAGCCGGACCTCGTCGCCGACGCCGGGCAACCCGCCCTTCATGCCGAACTCGGAGCGGCGGATCGAGGTGATGGCATCCGCGCCGCAGGCTTCACGCTTGCGGACCGGATTCAATCCACATTTGAAGTGTGTCACCGTCAGGGTAACGGGGCGCGTGACGCCGAGTAGGGTGAGGGGCCCCTCCACCGCGGCCAGCTTCTCGCCGTCGAAGCGCAGCCGGTCGGAGCGGAAGGTGATGGTCGGATGGACGGCAACGTTAAAGTAGTTCTCGTCCTTGAGCACCTTTTCCATGAGCTCCAGGCCGGTATCCAGGGTTGTCGCGTCGATGACGATGTCGACGCTGCCTGTTCCGGCCGTCCGGTCGAGCACGATCTTGCCGCTGCTCTTGTTGAAGCGGCCGCGGTGGGTCGAGAAACCGTGGTGGCTGGCTTCAAAATGCGGATAGGTGTGCTGCGGGTCGATGGTATAGCTGTCGGCCGCGACGACTGTGGTTCCGAGAGCGGCACCGGCGAGTGCGCTGACAATGATTCTGACGTTCTTGGCAATTGGTCGTGACATGATCAACCCTTGACGGCGGTGGCGACGACGAAACGGAACTTCACCTGCACCTCATCGGCGACGGTGCCTGTGTCGGACCACGGGCCCTCGCCGATTCCGTATTCCAGGCGCTTGAGGCTGAAGGCGCCCTCGAACTGACCGTTGTTGCCCTCCTGCTTGAACGCAAACGGCGCCACGACGTCCCGCGTCTTGCCCTTGATGGTCATCTTGCCGGCAACCTCGTAGCGTCCGCCGCCGAGCGCCGTGACACCGCTGGAAACGAACTTCACGGTGGGGAAGGCCTTGACGTTGAACCAGTTCTTGCTGACCACCTCGTCGTCGGCCTCCTCGCTGCCCGTGTCGATGCTGGCGCTGTCGATTTCGATCTGCGCCTTGCCGGCTTCGGGCTTGGACGGATCGAAGGCGACCCGGGCGGTGAACTTGCGGAATTTGCCGTCGACCGGGACGCCCATCTGCTTCGATACGAAGACGATCGAGCTCTTGTCGTGGATGACGTTGCTGAATTCGGCGGCCGAGGCAGCGGTCGCCGCCGCGACGCTGGCCAGGATGAGGATCGTGGCAATCAAGCGCATGGAGACTCCTAGGGTCGTTTCAGAAACGGAAGCATGCGGACGAGCACATCGTCGCGATCGACAATGTGATGCTTGATGGCAGCGCTGACGTGCCCGACGACGAGCGCGGCCAGAGTGTAGTTGAGCACGCGATGGACGAGGGCCAGCGCGTCGCCCAATTCCTTGTTCTTGCCGAGCAGATCGGGAATCGCCAGGACGCCGAAATACACGGTCTGAAAGCCCTTGGCGGAACTCATGAGCCAACCGGTGAGCGGAATGACCACAATCAAGGCGTAGAGCAGGACGTGCGTGATCTGCGCCGCGCGGCGTTGCCAGTCTGGCATGGTGGGCGGTAGCGTCGGAGCGGGATGGCTCAGGCGCCACGCAACCCGCACCAGCGCCAGTAGGAAGACGGTCACGCCGGCCCATTTGTGCCACGAGTAGATCTTCAGTTTTTGCGGACTTAGCGGCAGTTCCACCATGTACAAGCCGACCGGGAACGAACACAGGATGATCAGCGCCACCAGCCAGTGCAGGGCGATCGCGGATCGCGTGTAAGTCGCCGAAGGTGCGTTCATCGAGCTTCCGATCAGGGTAGCCGGGCCGGCACGCGTGCCGGGGTACGACGCGTCTTCGTCGCGCCCTTGACGTTTCGTCCCCCCTGCAGAACCGCGCGCAGGTGCCGCAGGGTGGTTTCGGTCTGTGTTAGTTCCGCGACGCTCATCGTTGCGAACGCTCCCCTCAGGTAATCCAGATGCGCGGGGAAGACCTGCCGGAATAGTGCCTCGCCCTGCGCCGTCAATGTGACGATGTGGCTGCGCCGATCTGTGAGCGAGCGCTCACACGAAACCAAACCGCGCGCCTGCAGCCTGTGGATCACGCCCGTCAGGGTTCCCTTGGTGATCAGGGTTTTCTCGCCGAGTTCCCTGAAGTTCATCCCCGGTGTGTCACCAAGGGTGGCGATGATATCGAACTGCGCCGGCGTCAGTCCCAGAAAGCGTACGTGCGCGGCGGATAGCGATTCGAACGCCTGGTAACAGCGGGCGAGCTCCCGCACCATCGGCAGGTAAGGTTCGCGTGGCAATTGTTGGGGCACAGATCAGCAAAATTAGTACGTGTTAGTACGAACTGTGCAGACGAAGTTCCCTTTGGCCTTGCGTCGGTCAGATGAGAGAGTGCCGCGGCGGCCGAAGGACGATTAGGTGCGCCCGGCTGTTGCGCCCGTCAGGCGTCCCGCTCGCCAGGATCGCGGCTTCCCGCGAGCCGCGCCTCGAGCTCTGCCACCCGCGCTTCGAGAGCCTCAAGCTTGGCTCGCGTGCGTGCCAGGAGCTCTTTCTGGACGTCGAATTCCTCGCGTGTCACCAAATCCAGCCGCGCAAACATGCTCAGCATCAACGCACGTGCGTTTTTCTCGAGATCCTTTGCCGGACTGGCCGCGATCAACTCCGACACCTTGTTGCCGATTTCGTCCAGGACCTTGGGATTGAGCATGGCCGACTCCCGGGAGATGGCGCAATGGGAATTACCGGACGAGTTTAGCACAGTGTCCGGCAGGATTCGTTTGATGTGCGGCCACGCGACGCCCCATGTTGGTGCATTCACCGGGCGCCGTGGTGCAGAACAGTGCGTCGAGACGTCGCGCATTAAATCATGCTTTGTTAATTGTTTGTTTCTGTGCGGTAACTGTTTCTTGGCACGGATTCTGCACTGCCCGTTCCTGCATTCTCTTTATACATCTTACGGAGTGACATCATGCGCAAGACGATTCTGGCAGTCGCCCTCGGAAGCAGCATTTTTCTGCCCGGCGTGACGAATGCTCAATCCGCTCCCGCTGCCGCGCCGGCATCGCCTCATACGCTCACCGGCAACCTCGGTCTGTTCAGCAGCTACCGGTTCCGCGGCATCGACCAGACCTTTGGCAAGGCCGCACTTCAGGGGGGCATCGACTACTCTCATGCGAGCGGTTTCTATCTGGGCAACTGGAACTCGAACGTCAACTCCGGCGCCGGGTTCCCCGACGGGAATCTGGAGATGGATTTCTACGGCGGCTACAAGGCCAGCTTCGGCGACTTCGGCCTCGACGTGGGCGCCATCTACTACTACTACCCGGGTTCCGAAGCGCGCGGCTTGGGTGTCGGCGCCGATTCCGGCGCAGTGACCAACAAGGAAGTGTATCTGGGCGGCAGTTGGAAGTTCCTGTCGGTCAAGTACTTCTATTCCATCGACGATTACTTCTCCCTGCGTGGTGTCGATTCCGCCGGCGTCAGTACCGGCCAGAAGACCCGCGGTACCTCCTACCTGGATGTCTCGGCCAATTTCGATCTGGGCGACGGCTGGGGCGTCAATGGCCATGTTGGCCGGCTGAACGCCAAGAACATCCACAACGGCAACTACACCGACTGGAAGGTCGGCGTGACGAAGGACATCAGCGGTTGGGTGTTTGGTGCTGCCTATGTTGGCACCAACGCCGAGGGACAGTGCAGCGGCGCGACGGAATACCAGCCCTACTGTTTCACAAATTCCAACTCCGACAATGGGACCGGCGGCATCAATTTCGGCAGCAAGACGAAGGATGCCGGCCGCAACATTTTCGTGGTTTCGGTTAGCAAGACCTTCTGATCGTTGTCGCGCGGTTGGCGGGCGGCAGTCCGCCGACCGGACTAAGGAGTACAAACATGAAACTGGTAACCGCCATCATCAAGCCGTTCAAGCTTGACGAAGTGCGTGAAGCCCTGTCGGCGATCGGCGTGCAGGGCATCACGGTCACGGAGGTCAAGGGGTTCGGTCGGCAGAAAGGGCACACAGAGTTGTACCGCGGCGCGGAGTACGTGGTGGACTTCCTGCCCAAGGTCAAGGTTGAAGCAGCGATCAAGACCGAGTTGCTCGACCAGGTCGTCGAAGCCATCGAGAAATCCGCTGCCACGGGCAAGATCGGCGACGGCAAGATCTTCGTCTTCGATCTGGAACAGGTCATTCGCATCCGTACCGGCGAGTCCGGTGCCGACGCGCTATAGGGGGTCCGATCATGAAGCGATTCATAGCAGCAATCCTGACCGTCCTTGCGGTCGGCTTCGCCACCGGCGCCGTAGCCGAGGACAAGCCCGCCCCGAATGCCACGGCGGTGACCGCGCCGGCGCAACCCTCTGGCATGGCCGGCATGAGCGGCGACAGCGCCGCCCCAGCCGCCGCGCCAGCGCCGACGCCCAACAAGGGCGACACGGCATGGATGATCGTCGCCACCGTGCTCGTCATTCTCATGACCATCCCGGGCTTGGCCATGTTCTACGGCGGGCTGGTGCGCGCCAAGAACATGCTCTCGGTCCTCATGCAGGTGTTCATCATCTTCTCCATGTGCGTCGTGCTGTGGGGGGTATATGGCTACAGCGTGGCATTCACCGAGGGTAACGCCTTTTTCGGCGGCCTCGACAAATTGTTCCTCAAGGGCATAACGCCCGACTCGGTGGCGGCGACATTCAGCAAAGGGGTGGTGATTCCGGAATACATCTATGTCGTGTTCCAGGCCACATTCGCGGCCATCACACCGGCGCTGATCGTCGGCGCTTTCGCCGAACGCGCGAAGTTCTCAGCCGTGCTGCTGTTCATCCTGCTGTGGTTCACCTTCGCCTATCTGCCGATGGCGCACATGGTCTGGTACTGGGCCGGCCCCGATGCCTACACGGATGCGGCGGCAGGCGAGGCGGCAGCGGCAACGGCAGGCTTCCTGTTCCAGAAGGGCGCGCTGGACTTCGCCGGCGGTACGGTGGTGCACATCAACGCCGGTGTCGCGGGCCTCGTGGGCGCCTACATGATCGGCAAGCGCGTCGGCTACGGCCGGGAATCCATGGCGCCGCACAGCCTGACGACAACCATGATCGGCGCCTCGCTCCTGTGGGTGGGTTGGTTCGGATTCAACGTCGGTTCCAACCTCGAGGCCAACGGCGTCGCGGCGCTGGTCTTCGTCAACACCCTTCTCGCCACAGCGGCCGCCGCCATGTCCTGGCTCTTTGCGGAATGGATGATGAAAGGCAAGCCCTCGATGCTCGGTGCGGCCTCCGGTGCGGTGGCTGGCCTGGTTGCGATCACGCCGGCGTGCGGCTTCGTCGGGCCCGTCGGTTCGCTGGTCATCGGTTTGCTGGCGGGGGCGATCTGTCTGTGGGGTGTCAATGGGCTGAAGCGCATGCTGGGCGCCGACGACGCGCTCGACGTATTCGGCGTGCACGGCGTCGGCGGCATGCTCGGCGCGATTCTCACTGGCGTGTTTGTCTCGCCGTCGCTCGGCGGCACCGGCGTGTATGACTACGTGGCCAACAAGGTCGGCGACTTCGACATGACCGCGCAGGTGATCAGCCAGCTCTGGGGCGTCGGCACGGCCATCGTATGGTCCGCGATCGTCTCGGTAATCGCCTACAAGGTCGTGGATATCGTAGTCGGATTGCGGGTGGCGGAAGACGAGGAACGCGAGGGCCTCGATGTCAGCTCCCACGGCGAGACGGCCTACCACACGTAATAACCTGCAGGAAATCCTCCTCCTTGACGGGCGCTTCGGCGCCCGTTTTTTCTTTGGCGTATCCGACCCCGGCACGACGATTCGCGCCCGCGGGAGCCGGCCGCGGCGCCGAAAGCCGTGTGATATATTGAATCGGGAAAAAAGTGGCAGGGAGCAACCCATTGCAGGGGCTGGGCGCTCCCCGAGGCCAGCAGACCCGATGCCTCTGGGCCGGCCTGCCTCCAAAGACCGAGTAAAAGGAGAACAGCGAACCGATCCTAAGGCGGCTCGCTTACAGGAAACTTACAGCTCCGGATTCGGGCGACGACAGTCGCCCACGCTGGCCATCGATGCGCATACTTCTCGCCGAGGACGATCCCATCATCACCGACGGGCTGATCCGCGCCTTGCGCAAGTCAGGTTACGCCGTCGACCATGTCGGCAATGGCGCCGACGCTGACACCGCCGTGGTGAGCCAGAGTTTCGATTTGCTGATCCTCGATCTCGGGCTGCCCAAGCTCCACGGCATCGAGGTGCTGCGGCGACTGCGCGCACGCAAGAGCAAACTGCCGGTGTTGATTCTCACCGCCCAGGACGGTATCGAGGAGCGGGTGCGGGGACTCGACGCGGGCGCCGACGACTACCTCGTCAAGCCTTTTGCCCTGCCGGAACTGGAAGCGCGCGTGCGTGCCCTGACGCGTCGTGGCACTGGCATGCCGACGTGCATCGCCTTCGGCCGCCTCAGCTACGACCAGTCCGAGCGAGTCGCGCGGATCGGTGATCAGGTCGTGGAGCTTTCCGCGCGCGAGGTCGGCCTGCTCGAAGTGCTGCTGCTGCGCGCCGGTCGTCTCGTCAGCAAGGAGCAGCTGGTCGATCATCTGTGCGGCTGGGGCGAGGAAGTGAGCACCAACGCCATAGAGGTCTACGTGCATCGGCTGCGCAAGAAGCTCGAGTCGGGCGGCATACGGATTGTGACGGTGCGCGGTCTGGGCTACTGCCTGGAAAAGCCCGATGCGGCTGCTTAGCAAGCCCAGGAACCTTCTGCGCCAGCCGACGGAGTTCAACTCGCTGTTCGGCGAGATCCTAGACTGGATGCTGGCGCCGCTGCTGTTCCTATGGCCGATCAGTATCGTCGTCACCCATCACGTCGCCAACAACATCGCCAACGTACCCTACGATCAGTCCCTGGCGGAGAACGTGCGCGCCGTGTCACGACTGATCAAGGTCGAAAGCAGCCGCGTCACCTTCAACTTTCCTGCACCGGCGCGGGCGCTGCTGCACGCCGACGAAGAGGACACCGTCTACTATCAAGTGCTCGGCGTTGGCGGCGAATTGCTGTCAGGCGACCGTGACATTCCTTCCGTCGATCCGCCGGCGGACGTGCGCCCCGACACAGTGTACTACCGCGATGACGAGGCAAACGGCGAAGACCTGCGCGTCGCCTGGCAGTATCTTCACGCAGGAGCCGCAGCGGACGCGCCGCTCATCGTCGTCCAGGTGGCGGAGACCCGCACCAAGCGGAGCAACCTCGCGAATCGCATCGTTGCCGGTGTGCTTTTGCCCCAGTTCGCGATCATTCCGCTGGCCGTGATTCTGGTGTATTTCGGGCTCGGTCGCGGCATCGCGCCGCTCAACCGCCTGCAGCGACTGATCCAGCGCCGCCGTCCCAGCGATCTGTCACCCATCTCGACCCACGGACTGCCGGAAGAGGTAGGCCCGGTGATACTTGCCTTCAACGACATGATGGCGCGCCTGGAGCAAAACCTGCAGGCGCAGCAACGGTTCATCGCGGATGCCGCGCATCAGATGCGAACACCGCTCACAGGACTGAAGATGCAGGCCGATCTCGCGCTGTCGGAAACGGACCCGGATCAGCTTCACCGATCCCTGCAGCAGATCAGCGAGGGCGCCGACCGCGCGGCGCATCTGATCAACCAGCTCCTGTCGCTGGCGCGTGCCGAAGCTAGCTTCGAGAAGATTCACGCCGTGGAAGCCACCGACCTGGAAGCACTGGTGCGTGATGTGACCCATGACATGGCATTGCGGGCGATGGCGAAGCACATCGACTTCGGATTCGAGGGCACGGGCTGGCCGTTGATGATCGACGGTGTGCCGGCGCTGGTGCGCGAACTGCTCAAGAATCTCGTCGACAACGCGATCAAATACACCCCCGAGGGCGGCAAGGTGACAGTGCGCGTCAAGGCCGGGGAGTTCGCTGTCGTGGAGGTCGAGGACACCGGCATCGGCATCGCCGAGGCCGACCGGGAGCTGGTGTTCGAACGCTTCTTTCGCGTGCTCGGCTCCGGCGCTGAGGGTAGCGGTCTGGGCCTGCCCATCGTGCGCGAGATCGCCGACCTCCATCGTGCCAACGTGCTGCTGAAACCCAATCCGGGTGGCACCGGAACCTTGGCCCAGGTAGTCTTTCCCCGTCGCCACGTTGGGCCAGTGCAGACAGCCTTGGAGGCGGGTGCGCTACCGGTCAGACGAGTGACGAAAGCCGGTCAAGGCTGACAGCCATTGCGCAACGGGTATATCCTCTGCCCCTTGGTTCCCCGTAGCCACCGTTCATGTGGGGAACACGAGCCTGCGTTTGTAAGCAAAGCGTCAGCACGCCGTAAGCGGGGAGAAAGCTGGCATCAATAAACTGCGCAATCAAGCTGGGGAAAAATGCCTGGCTTGGATGTTCAACAACCGAGGAGGAGCCATGGCTCAGGGAACACTAAATTGGGCGGCGATCGACGCCGACCCGCGCTTTCAGCGCCTGCACGCCAAGAAGGTGGCGTTTTTGTCGGGCCTGATGATCCTTTCAGTCGTCTATTACTTCCTGCTGCCGATCGGCGCGGCATATTTCCAGGATCTGTTCAAGATTAAAGTCTTCGGGCCGGTCAATGTCGGCATACTATTCGCCCTGTCCGAGTTCCTCGTGGCGTGGGGAATAGCTGGCTACTACACAGCCAAGGCCAAGCAGTTCGATGCTATGGCCGCCGAACTCGTGCGCGAAGCTGAGAAGATCGGGAGGTAATAGAACATGAACACGCGCAACAAAATCCTGCTCGGTCTGGCGGCGTTAGTTCTGCCAGTACTTTCCAGCCCGGTTTGGGCCCAGGGCGCCGTCGGCGACAAGTACAAGTGGCTGACCTTCGCCGTGTTTGCCGCAATCATCGGCGTCACCATGTATGTGACATACGTCGCTGCAAAGCGCGTCAAGACTGCCAAGGATTTCTACACGGCGGGTGGCGGCGTTTCCGGTCTGCAGAACGGCTGGGCTATCGCTGGCGATTATCTGTCGGCCGCGTCCTTCCTCGGTATTGCCGGCCTGATCTCCATCTGGGGTTACGACGGTTTCATGTACTCCGTGGGCTGGTTGGTGGCCTACATCTCGGTACTGTTGGTGATTGCCGAGCCCTGTCGCAACATCGGCAAGTACACCCTGGCCGACATCCTGGCCTACCGCAACGATCCGAAGAAAACCCGTATCGTCGGCGCCCTTTCGGTAATCACGGTCTCGACCTTCTATCTGATCGCCCAGATGGTAGGCGGCGGCGTACTGGTTAAGACGCTGATCGGAATCGACTACGAGATTTCGGTGATCGCCGTGGGCGTGCTCATGCTCGGCTACGTGCTGTTCGGCGGCATGGTTGCCACTACCTGGGTGCAGATCATCAAGGCCGTGCTACTGGTGACCGCCTCGATCGTGCTCGTGATCATGGTCTGGAGTCAGTACGGTTTCTTCGGCGATTTCCTGACCAACGTCATCAACGATGCCAAAGTCCAGGCACGTGTCGCCACCATCCTCGGTGACGCCGCCAAGAACATGACACCGGAGGAACTGGGCCAGCGCTTCCTTGAGCCCGGTCTGCTGTTCAAGGCGCCGATCGACCAGATCTCGCTCGGCATGGCGCTGGTGTTCGGCACCGCGGGGCTGCCCCACATCCTGATGCGCTTCTTCACGGTCCCGACGGCCCAGGAGGCGCGTAAGTCGGTGGTGTGGGCAATGGCCATCATCGGCGGCTTCTATGTGCTCACCCTGTTCCTGGGCATGGGCGCGGCGATGAAAGTCGGCGCCCCGACCATCATGGGTGTTGACCCGGGCGGCAACATGGCCGCGCCGCTGCTTGCGCAAGCGCTCGGCGGCGGTGCTGACAGCATACTCGGCAACTTCATGCTTGCCTTCGTCGCCGCGGTCGCTTTCGCGACAATCGTCGCGGTGGTCGCCGGCTTGGTGCTGGCTGCTGCCTCTGCCATGGCGCACGACATCTATGTCGGCGTTATCCGTGGCGAGCATGCGACGCAGGAAGAGCAAGTCAAGGCGGCCCGTATCGCCACGGTCGTATTCGGCGGCATCGCCATCGTACTCGGCATCGCTGCCAAGGGGCAGAACGTCGCCCATCTTGTGGCGCTCGCCTTCGCCGTCGCTTCCTCGGCAAACTTCCCGTGCGTCTTCATGACGCTCTTCTGGAAGCGCTGCAACACCGGCGGCATCGTCGGCGGCATGATCGTCGGCACCCTGACGGCCATCGGCTTGGTCCTGGTGTCGCCGAACATGACCTACCCCGCCTTGGTGAAGCCGGCGCAGGAGAAGATCATCAAGGCCTCGGACGACAAGATCGCCAAGCTGAGCGCCGATCTGGGCAGCGCGGCAGACGATGCCGCCAAGGCGAAGATCAACGGCGAGATCGAAAAGGCCAAGAAGGCCAAGTCCGGTGCCGAGAAGAAGATCGCCGACCTGGGCGGTGCAACGACATCCCTCGTCGGCCTGGAGAAGCCGTTGTTCGAACTGAAGAACCCCGGATTGATCTCCATTCCGCTCGGCTTCCTGGCCGTGTTCCTCGGTTCGCTCATGTACCGCGACAAGCGCGCCGAAGACATGTGGGACGAGCTCTACGTGCGCCAGAACACCGGCATACTCGCAGCCAAGGCCGTGTCGCACTGACGACCGACGGCTGTACCGACTGGAACCCCTCCGGGACACCCCGGAGGGGTTTTTGTTTCTAGGCCTGGTGCCGCGTCAGGGATTTGCGTCGTTTGTGATCAACTTCCGCGCAGGATACGACGTTAACTCCAACCATTCTCGTTTGCGGAAGCGGTCCTTCCAAACGAACCAGAAGAGGTGGAGACATGCGGAACGTAGTTGGAATCCTGCTGTTCATCGCAGCAGTTGCCTTGCAATTCGGCGGTGCGCCGGCGAGTTTGTCCCTTGCCGGCGTGTCAATGGCTTTGATTGCCTACGCGTTACGCCCGCGCCAGACGATTCAGCGCTGAAAGCTCCCCCAAACGATGCTGCCGGCCTGCAACGGCGCGCAGCTTGCATTGCTGTGCCTCAACGGAACACGACTGTCCGGTTGCCGTTGAGCAGTACGCGGTCTTCAACGTGGTAGCGCAGCCCACGCGCGAGCACCGTTTTCTCGATGTCCTTGCCGTAGCGCACCAAGTCCTCGACCGAATCACCGTGGTCGATGCGGACCGTGTCCTGCTCGATGATCGGTCCGGCGTCGAGCTCGGCGGTGACGTAGTGGCACGTGGCGCCGATCAGCTTCACCCCGCGGGCATAGGCTTGGTGATAGGGCTTGGCGCCGACGAAGGAGGGCAGAAAGCTGTGGTGGATGTTGACGATGCGACCGGGATAGGCCTCGCACAGATCGGGCGGCAGGATCTGCATGTAGCGCGACAGAACCATGACATCGCCGCGCACCTCTTCGAATATCCGCCGCATCTCGGCGAATGCCTGCGCTTTGGCGTCGGGTTTGACGGGTACGCAGTGATAGGGGATGCCGTGCCACTCGACGAAACCGCGGAAGGTTTCGTGGTTCGAGATGACACAGGGGATCTCGACGTCCAGCTCCTTGCATTGCCAGCGCGCCAGGATGTCGTACAGGCAATGCTCCTGCTTGGACACGAAGATGACGACGCGCTTCTTCACCGCAGAATCAGTGATGCGCCAGTCCATCTGGAACTCGTCCGCGATCGGTTGGAACCGCGTTCGGAACTCCGCCAGATGGAAGGGCAGCGAATCGGCCTTGATTTCGATGCGCATGAAGTAGCGCGCCGCCTCCGAGTCGGCGTGGTGGGCGGTTTCCAGAATCCAGCCGTTATGCTGGGCGATGAAACCGGCCACGCGCGCGACAATGCCGACGCGGTCCGGGCAGGAGGCAATGAGCGTGTAATAGCGTTGGGCGTGCATGATTGTTCGAGTCGGGCAAGGGGTGCGGCGGAGAAAGCGGCAAGTGTAACCTACCCCGCGGGGGACGATACGTGGCATGGCGCACGGCCGGGCCACTGGCCGCGTCGGCGTCAACGTTGCAGCAGGCTGATGCAAAACGTGGCAAGGATGCCGGGCTGCAAGGCTTCAGCGAGCCAAAATGCGTGACAGTACGAGCAAGTACGCCGCGCATTTTGGCGACCAAGAACGCCGCGGACGCGTGCCGCATTAGTTTTGCATCAGCCTGTCAGGCTTCGCCAAGGTTTTCCAACTGGACGTGGATGTGCAGCCAACGCTCCTCGGCAGCTTCGATCCATTGCATTAGTTCCGCCTGGCGTTTGAACTGGGTCTGCAGCGCAGCGGAATCGGTGGCGCCGTAGTGCCCGGGATCGGCAAGCTGCTGGTCGAGCGACGCTCTTTCCGCCTGCCAGGCTGACAAGCGATGTTCGATCGACTTCAGCTCCTTCTGCAGCGGGCGCCGCCGCGCGAGCAGCAACTGGCGTTGTGCGGCCTCTTGTTCGCGCTGCCGCTTTCGCGCCAGCTTGCCGTCGTTGACGACCACTGCGGCACTGCCCTGGCCGCCGCGCCGGGACAGCCATGCCCGGTAGTCGTCCAGATCGCCGTCGAAGGGCGCCAGACTGCCATCCGCGATGAGGAACAGATCGTCCGTGGTGGTGCGCAGCAAATGGCGATCATGGGACACCAACACCAGCGCGCCTTCATAGTCCTGCAGCGCCAGCGTCAGCGCATGGCGCATCTCCAGGTCCAGATGATTGGTCGGCTCATCCAGCAGCAGCAGGTTCGGTCGTTGCCAGATGAGCAGGGCCAGCGCCAGCCGCGACTTCTCGCCCCCCGAGAGTGGTTCCACGGGCGTGGTTGCCATATCGCCGACGAAATCGAATCCACCCAGGTAGTCGCGCAGTTCCTGTTCGCGGCTCTGGGGGGACAGGCGGACGAGGTGCTGCAACGGGCTCTCGTCGACGCGCAGTTGCTCCAGCTGGTGCTGGGCGAAATAGCCGATGTTCAGCCCCTTGCTCTCGCGCCGAGTGCCTGCCAGCGGTGCCTGCACGCCTGCCAGCAGCTTGATCAGGGTCGATTTGCCTGCACCGTTGGGACCCAGCAACCCGATCCGCTGGCCGGCGCGCAGGATCAAGCGCACGTTCGCAAGGACCGGCTGAGTGCCATAGCCGCAGGCGACATCGTTGAGCGTCAGCAGCGGATCGGGGCTGTCCTCGGGTGGCCGGAACACGAAGGTGAAAGGCGCGTCGACGTGGGCGGGCGCCAGTTCTTCCATGCGTGCCAGGGCCTTGATGCGGCTCTGTGCCTGGCGGGCCTTCGTCGCCTTGGCGCGGAAGCGCTCGATGAAGCTGTGCAGGTGTGCGCTCTCCCGCTGCTGACGTTCGTACATTGCTTGCTGCAGGGCAAGGCTCGCCGCCCGTTGGCGCTCGAAGTCGCTGTAGGTGCCGGCATAGAGTTTGAGCCGCCGGCGCTCGAAGTGGCAGACATGGGAAACAGTGTTGTCGAGGAACTCGCGGTCGTGGGAGATGAGCAGCAGTGTGCCGCGGTAGTCCCTGAGCCAGCCCTCAAGCCAGAGCACGGCCTCGAGGTCGAGGTGATTGGTGGGCTCGTCCAACAGTAGCAGGTCCGAGCGACACATCAGCGCCCGGGCGAGGTTGAGGCGCACGCGCCAGCCGCCGGAGAACTCGGCCACCGGCCTGGCCAGATCGTTGTCGGCGAAGCCCAGCCCATGCAGTAGTGCCGCCGCGCGCGCCCGCGCGCTGTAGCCGTCGGCCTGGGCGTAGCGTTCGTGCAGCAGGGCCAGGGATTCACCGTCCGCGGCGCGGTCCGCGCTAGCCAACCCGCGCTCGATGTTGCGCAGCTCCGCATCGCCGTCGAGCACGTGCTCCAAGGCTGCATCGGGCAGGCTTGGCGTATCTTGGGCGACATGAGCGATGACCAATCCCGGCGGCATGTCCAAGTCGCCCGCTTCCTGGTGCAACTCGTTGCGCAACAGCGCAAACAGGCTGGACTTGCCGCAGCCGTTGGCACCGACGACACCGATCTTCTGCCCGGCATGCAGGGTCAGATCGACGCCCTCGATCAGATTCCTGCCGGCGCGGGCGAGGGTGAGATTGCGCAGCGTGATCATCCGGTTGGCGGAGGTTGCGGGAAGAGGCGGTATTTTAAGCCCCGCGCGCACGACGGGCGCCGCGGCGCGCACCTGATCGCCGGTCCATCGTGTATCCTTGCCGCGCAACTTGCGCTGCCATGAACATCCGCCGCCCACTCCTTCCAGTCGGATTCACCCTCGCCTTGGCGACGTTCCCGGTTGCCGCCCAGAATGCAACGCTTGCACAGCCGGCTACCACGGAAACGTCGAAGCGCCTGAAAGAACAGGCAAGCGCCCTGCGGCAGGAGGCCGAAGCGCGGTTGAGAACGCAGAGTGCGGAGTGCTACTCGAAATTCTTCGTCAATTCTTGCCTCGACGACGCGAAGAAGCAACACACCGCCTCGGTGGTCGACGCACGCAAGCTCGAAGCGCAGGCACGCGAGATCGAGCGCGATGTCCGCGCGCGGGACAAGTCGGCGGAAGCGGCGCGCAAGGCAGTAGAGGCGCCGGTGAAACAACAGGAGGAAGAACAGGAGGCGGCGCGCAACCGCGCATCGCGTGACCTGCGCATGGAGGAAGCGGCGCAGCGCGACGCCGAGCGGGCCCGGCGGCTCGAGGAGGGCAAGGTCCGGGCGGCACGGGAGGCCGAGGCGCGCGCGCGGCGCGACGCGGAGAAGGCGGAACGCCGGAGCAAGGAGGCGGAGCGGGCGCGCCAGCGAGCGGAAAAGCATCGCCGCCAGCAGGAAGAACGGGCGCGCCGGGGCGGGTCGTAGACACCATGACGGAGACATCTCAGCGCGACATCGCCTGCCGTGGTCAGGTATTCACGCCGTCGCCGGTTGTCGAGGCCATGCTCGCTCTGCGGCGAAATGCCGGACGGGTGTTGGAGCCCTCCTGTGGCGACGGCGCCTTTTTCCTCCGGCTGCGGCATGCGGTCGGCATAGAACTCGATTCGGCCCACTGCCCCCCCGGCGCGCTGAACATGGATTTTTTCGCCTACCCGGAGGCCGAGAAGTTCGACACCGTCATCGGCAACCCGCCCTATGTACGCTTCCAGGATATTGCGCCGGAAACGAAGATTCTGCTGCGCCAGGACGGCTTCGACGGCCGTTCTAATCTTTATTTGTTTTTTACTGCGAAGTGTATTCGCCATCTCGGGCCCGGCGGCGAGCTGATTTTCGTCACACCCCGCGATTTTCTCAAGAGCACTTCGGCCGTTCGGCTCAACCGCTGGCTTTACGAGCAGGGCACGATCACCGACTACATTGAGCTGGGCGACGCAAGGGTATTTGAGGATGCGATGCCGAACTGCGCCATCTGGCGCTTCGAGCTTGGCAACTTCACTCGCACGACCCATTACGCTGAAGTGGGCGCGGGCCAGCCGCTCGATCAGGCACTGGCGACACTCGCGTGGGAAGAGCGGGAGTACATTGAGTGTGCGGGACATTTGCTGTTTACCCGCGGCCACTACCCGTTACGTTTCTCCGACCTGTTCTTCGTCAAGGTTGGAGCGGTGTCCGGCGACGACGAAGTCTTTACCAGCGATGATCACGGCAACCTCGAGTTTGTCTGCTCCCGTACCGCGCAGACCGGCGAGCTACGGCGCATGATCTACAACCAACCGCATCCTCGTCTGGAGCCATTCAAGGCACGCTTGCTGGCGCGGCGCATCCGTCGCTTCGACGAATCGAACTGGTGGCAGTGGGGACGGGGCTACTATCTGTCGGAGCGGCCGCGCATATATGTCAATGGCAAGACACGCAATCGCGCACCATTCTTCGTGCACCCGTGTCTGCACTACGACGGCGCGGTGCTGGCGATTTTCCCCCACGATGCGGACGCGGACGTGCGCGAACTGTGCGGTGCGTTGAACGCGCTGGATTGGGAAGACCTGGGCTTTGTCTGCGACGGCCGCTTCCTGTTCTCCCAGCGCAGCCTGGAAAACGCGCCGCTGCCGGAATCGTTCAGGAAATTCCTTCCGCGGCGCGAAGCTGCATGACGGAACGCCGCGCGGGCGATCCGCGCGGCGGGAACGATGAGGGAGAGGAGGACCTCGCCGTTCAGAAAGGAATCACGATCGGCGGCACATCGACGCCGATGACCACGGCAGGGCGCCGCGGATAGACGCGTACCGGCTCATAGACCACGGGCGGGGCAGGGTAGTAGACCCGCGGCGCGTCGTAGATGTAGCGGCGCTCATGGATGATGTGCCGCTCGTAGTGTCGGCCATGACGCCAGCCGTGGTGATGATGGTGGTGACCGTGACCCCAGCCGCGATGATGGCCGTGACCGCCATGGTCCCAACCCGTCGCCCAGGCGCCATTGGCACCGATGAGCGCGCCCGCAATAAACAAACCTGACAGTATCTTCTTCAACATTTTCATAGTGACCTCCTTGCCTTGCTACCGGACTGCTGTTCGTTTCAGTGTCCATCCTAGGCAAGTCGCCAAGGGAAAGCTGTAAGAATTGGTAACAAAATGTAAGATACGATCGGTGCGCCGCGCAGACGCCTGCATTCGGTCGTGGCCGGCGCCGATCCGCACTGTTGTTCCGGAAGACGTTTCATGGTTCCGCATCTCACCACTGCTTTGACCGGCCCGCTGCTCGAACTGGAGCGGCGCTTTCTCGACAACACCACCGCGATCGAGCAGTGGTTGCGGAGCCAATGGCTGGAACACACGCCGCCGTTCTATGCCTCAACCGATCTGCGCAACAGCGGCTTCAAGTTGGCGCCGGTGGACACTAATCTGTTTCCCGGCGGTTTCAACAACCTCAATCCTGCCTTCATGCCGCTGTGTGTTCAGGCAGCCATGTCGGCGATCGAGAAGATCTGTCCGGAGGCGAAAAACCTGCTGCTGGTTCCCGAGAGCCACACGCGTAACCTCTTTTATCTCCAGAACGTGGTACAGCTGGCCACGATCCTGGGACACACGGGGCTCACGGTGCGCATCGGCAGTTTGCTGCCGGAGATCACAACGCCGACGCCGGTGGAGTTGCCCAACGGACAAGAGCTCGTGCTCGAGCCGCTGCGGCGGCTCGGCGCGGAGGGCCGCCGTCTCGGCCTCGCCGACTTCGATCCCTGCGCCGTGCTACTCAACAACGACCTATCCGGCGGCGTACCGGAAATCCTGACCGAACTTCACGAGCAGGTTGTCATCCCGCCCCTGCATGCGGGTTGGGCGACGCGGCGCAAGTCGAACCACTTCGCTGCCTACGAAGAAGTGGCGAAGAATTTCGCGGCGATGCTCGACATTGACCCGTGGCTGATTAATCCGGAGTTCGCCGTCTGTGGCGAGATCAACTTCCAGGAACGCCGGGGCGAAGAGTGCCTGGCCGCGAACGTGGATTCGCTGCTGCGGCGCATCCGCGCCAGATATGCCGAGTACGGCGTCGAACAGACGCCCTTCGTCATCGTCAAGGCTGACGCCGGTACCTATGGCATGGGGATCATGACAGTTCGCGACCCGTCGGATGTGCGTGGCCTGAATCGCAAGCAGCGCACCAAGATGGCGGTGGTCAAGGAAGGCCTGCCGGTGACGGACGTGATCATTCAGGAAGGCGTGCACACCTTCGAGACCATCGACGACGCGGTTGCCGAGCCGGTCGTGTACATGATCGACCGCTATGTCGTCGGCGGCTTTTACCGCGTGCACAAGGAGCGTGGCCGGGACGAGAACCTCAATGCCCCGGGCATGCACTTCGAGCCGCTGGCGTTCGAGGCGCCGTGCTCGCTGCCAGATCCATGCTGCGCCCCAGATGCGCCACCGAACCGCTTCTACGCCTACGGCGTGGTGGCGCGCCTGACGCTGCTTGCAGCCAGCATCGAGCTGGAGCGCGCGGCACCGGGCGACGAAGTGGAAGTGCACCGATGAAGTTCGCGTTCATCCTCGATCCGCTGGAGCATCTCAAGGCCTACAAGGACACCAGCATCGCCATGATGCGCGCGGCGCAGCACCGCGGCCACGAGGTGTTCGCCATCATGCGCGGGGCGCTTGCGTGGCGCGACGGCGTCGTCGCCGCCGATGCCATGCGCATTGAGCTGCTGCAGGACAATCGCGTCTGGTACGCCCAACGCGATCACATGCACGTGCCGCTCGACCACTTCGACGCCGTGCTGATGCGCCAGGATCCGCCCTTCGACTTCGAGTATGTCGCCGCCACCTGGCTGCTCGAGCGCGCCGTCGCCGCCGGCGTGCGCGTGTTCAACGATCCGCGCGCGATCCGTGACCACTCCGAGAAGTTATCGATCACCGAGTATCCCGAATTCATACCGCCGACGCTGGTGGCGCGCGACCCGGAGCGACTTGACACCTTCATCGCCGAGATCGGCGATGTGGTGTTGAAGCCGCTGGACGGCATGGGCGGTGCATCCATCTTCCGTGTCCGCCCTGGCGATCCGAACCGCAACGTCATCCTGGAGACGCTGACGCAACACGGTCGGCGCACTGTCATGGCGCAACGCTTCATCCCCGAGATCAGCGCGGGCGACAAGCGCATCCTGCTCATCGGCGGGGAGGTCGTGCCCCACTGCCTGGCGCGCATTCCGAAACCGGGGGAAACGCGCGGCAATCTCGCCGCGGGTGGCGCGGGGGTGGCACAGCCGCTGTCCGCCCGTGACCGTGAGATCGTCGCCGGTCTGGCGCCGATCCTGCACGAGCGCGGCCTGCTCCTCGTCGGCCTCGACGTCATAGGCGACTATTTGACGGAGATCAACGTCACCAGCCCGACTTGCTTTGTCGAGATCGCGCAGCAGACCGGCTTCGATGTCGCAGGCATGTTCCTGGACGCGCTCGAACGAGAATGCGGCGCGCGCTAGGCGCCCGGGCGCGGCGACGAGGGGCTTTCCGGCACTGCGCTGCGTCCAGCGTCTTGGTGCGCTGGTGGCTCGGCCTCTTGTTTGGCGTGGTTTTTCTGGCCGGCTGCGGCGAGCCGCTGTACCAGCAAGAATCCTTCGTTTTCGGTACCCGTGTCGAGGTACTGATCCACGGCGTCGAAGCGGATCGCGCACGCGCGGGCGCGTCGGCGGTGCTGCGCGAGTTCGACCGCCTCCATCGCGCCTACCACGCCTGGCAGCCGAGCGAGTTGACGGCGCTGAACGCGGCCATCGCCCGCGGCGACAGGAGCATTGCTGTCTCCGACGAGTTGGCGATGCTGCTGCGCGAGGCAGCCGTGCTGGCGGAGAAATCCGATCAACTGTTCAACCCGGCCATCGGCAGGCTCGTGGCGTTGTGGGGTTTCCACAGCGACGAGTTCAAGCCCGCAGTGCCCGCCGAGCAGGCTATTGCCGCCCTAACGGCCGCGCAGCCGCGCATGAGCGACCTGACGCTGGACGGCGCGCGCGTTACCAGTGCGAACCGCGAGGTGGCGATCGATTTCGGCGGCTATCTGAAGGGCTATGCGCTGGAGCGTGCTGTCTCGATCCTGAAAGACCACGGCGTCGGCAACGCCCTCGTGAACATCGGCGGCAACATCATCGCGCTGGGAGCCAAGGGTGGGCAGCCGTGGCGGGTCGGCATCCAGCATCCGCGGGCGAGTACGCCGCTCGCCGCGCTCGAGTTGCGCGACGGCGAGGCGATCGGCACCTCCGGCGACTATCAGCGCTTCTTCGAGGTGGATGGACAGCGCTATTGCCACCTGCTCGATCCGCGCACCGGTCGGCCTGCGGCGGGGACACAGGCAGTGACGGTCCTGATTCCACCCCAGCAGGGTGCCGGCGTGCTCTCCGATGCGGCGAGCAAGCCGCTCTTCATTGCCGGAGCAGCGCAGTGGCGCGAGTACGCGCGGCGGCTCGGGGTGGTGGCCACCATGCACATCGACGTCGCCGGTGTGATCCGCGTTACGGCAGCGATGCACGAGCGGATTAAGATGCTGGATGCCGGCACTTCGCCGGTCGTCGAACCATAATGGTATGGCCGGCAATACTACACCCAGCGACTACATCGCACGCTCCGTGCGCCGCCGCGTCGGCTTCGCAGCGCTGAACCGGCTGCACGCGCAGATCGAGGCCGAACGCACGCTCGAGGCGCTTCATGCCCGTATGGCACGACGCTGGGCATGGGGCGGAGCGGCGGCGTTTGCGCTGCTCGTCTGTTTCCTCTGAGTCCCGGCCCCGGTGCTGCTGGGGCTCGGTTAAAATGACCCCCTTGGCAGCATTGGCACGAACATGATCGGTCTGTTTCTCATCACCCACTTCGGACTGGGTGAATCCCTTGTCCAGTCGGCGTGCCACGTGCTCAACAGGCGTCCGCCGCAGTTGGTTCAACTCGGCGTCGCCGCCGAGGATGACCCACGTGATGTGCTGCCCCTTGCAATCCAGATGTTGCGCTACGTGGACAGCGGCGAAGGTGTGCTGGTGCTGACGGACATCTACGGAGCGACCCCGAGCAACATCGCCGGGAGGTTGCTCAAACCCGGCTATGTCGAAGTTGTGGCCGGCGTCAGTCTGCCCATGCTCATGCGTGCACTGACCTACCGCGAAAAGGGCATGGAAACGCTGGTGACGAAGACCGTGAGCGGAGGCCGCGACGGCGTGATCCACATGAAGCCGAGCCGCGATGGAACGGGCTGAAGTCGAAATCATCAACAAGCTCGGCCTGCATGCACGCGCCTCGGCGAAGCTGACGCAGATCGCGAGCAGTTTTGACAGCGAAGTCTGGCTGGAGCGCAACGGACGCCGGGTCAATGCGAAGAGCATTATGGGCGTGATGATGCTGGCAGCAGGAAGGGGCTCGACCATTGTCGTCGAAACCGACGGCGCGGACGCGCCGCAGGCGCTGGAAGCGATCCTGGCGCTCATCAACGATAAATTCGGAGAAGGCGAATAGCGTGAGCTTCACCCTTCACGGCCTCGCGGTTTCCCATGGCATCGCCATCGGCCATGCACATCTCGTTTCCCACGCGACGCTGGAGGTGTCGCATTACATCATTCCGGCAAAGCATGTCGAGACGGAGATCGATCGCTTCGACGCTGCCGTCGAGACCGTGCGCCAGGAGCTGGACGAGATCCGCGAAACGACACCGGCGGCGGGGCCGGCGGAAATGGCCGCCTTCGTCGATCTGCACGCCATGATTCTTGCCGATCCGTTGTTGTCCAGTGTGCCGCGACAGCTGATCAGCGAGCGCCGCTGCAACGCCGAATGGGCGCTGGTACAGCAGATGGAGCAGCTCGTCGAGCAGTTCGACGAGATCGAGGATCCTTATCTGCGCGAACGAAAGGCCGACGTGGTCCAGGTGGTCGAGCGGGTTCTCAAGGCTCTGCTCGGCCGGCCCGGCCATTTGCCGCGACGCAAGGACGGCGGCACCTCGGTGATCGTCGCCCACGACCTGTCGCCGGCGGACACCATCCACTTCAAGCAGCAACAGATCGCCGGATTCGTCACCGATCTGGGCGGCGCGACTTCCCACACCGCCATCGTGGCGCGCAGCCTCGGCATTCCCGCCGTCGTCGGGCTGCATCATGTGCGCCAGCTCGTGCGCGATGACGATCTGCTGATCGTCGACGGCACCCGCGGCGTGCTGATCGTCGACCCCGACGAGCGCGTGCTGGAGGAGTACCGGCTGCGCAAAAGCGAGCTGGAGATCGAGCGCTCGAAGCTCAAGCGCCTGAAGTCCGCGCCATCGGCGACCCTCGATGGGGAGGCGATCTCCCTGCAGGCCAATATCGAGCTGCCGCGCGACGTGCCGCAGGTGAAGGAGGCTGATGCCGAGGGCATTGGACTGTTCCGCACGGAGTTCCTGTTCCTCAATCGCGAGGACGCGCCCGACGAGGACGAGCAGTTCGAGGCCTACCGCAGCGTGGCGCAGGCCATGAAGGGCAAGGTCGTCACTATCCGCACACTCGACGTCGGGGCAGACAAGGCATTGCGCGGCGCCAACCGCTCCGAGCCGAATCCGGCACTGGGCTTGCGGGCGATCCGTTACTGCCTGGGCGAGCCGCAGATGTTTCTGACCCAGTTGCGCGCGATTCTGCGTGCCTCGCACTACGGCAAGGTCAGACTGCTGGTTCCCATGCTTTCGCATGCCTACGAGGTCGATCAAACCCTGCTGCTGGTCAAGCAGGCGCGGGAGCAACTGCGCGCGGCCAAGTTAAAGTTCGACGAGAGTCTGGAAATCGGCGGCATGATCGAGGTCCCGGCGGCGGCGCTGGCGCTGGGCGTTTTCCTGAAGCGTCTGAGCTTTCTCTCGATCGGAACGAACGACCTGATTCAATACACGCTTGCCATCGACCGCAGCGACGAAGCGGTCGCCCACCTTTACGATCCGCTGCACCCCGCCGTGCTGCGTCTGATCGCGCAGACCATCGAAAGCGCCAACCGCGCCAGCATGCCGGTGGCAGTGTGCGGGGAAATGGCCGGCGACGCAGCGATGACGCGCCTGCTGCTGGGCATGGGCTTGCGCCAATTCTCCATGCATCCGGCTCAGATCCTGGAGGTCAAACAGGAGGTGCTGCGCAGTGACATCCCGACCCTGCGCGCCGCCGTGGCGCGCATGCTGCGCAGCGACGACCCGATGCGCGTGCGCGAGCAGTTGGAACGGCTCAACGCAGGCTGAGCAGCCTCCGGCCGACACCGCGCGGCGGCCGCGCCAGGCGGCGCGTGCGCACCCAACCCCAAAGCGGCATTTGACAAAGCCGGTCCGGGCCGGTATGTTCCCCGCTTAGCGCCGATTTGATCATCAGCTTGCGGGCGCTCAATAAATCCGGCTAAAGCGAGGGCAAACCCGGTCCTGGCTTCAGCCGACCGGGTTTTTGTTTTTTCTTCGTTGCGCGAAGCGCATTGCCGCCAAAATGGATCGAGCGAGTTTGTCTGCTACTAGCGCCGGCGTCGGGGAGGTTCGTCCCGAACGCGCGCAGTTCAGCGAGCCGCTTAGGCTGCGCAGCGGAGCCGTCGTACCCGCCTATGATCTGGTCTATGAGACCTACGGCACCCTTAACGCGGCGAAATCGAACGCCATTCTGGTCTGTCACGCGCTGTCTGGTTCGCACCATGTGGCGGGCTGTTACGCCGACAGTCCGAAGAACATCGGCTGGTGGGACAACATCGTCGGCCCGGGCCGCCCGCTGGATACGGAGCGCTTCTTCATCATAGGCGTGAATAACTTGGGGGGTTGCCACGGTTCGACCGGCCCGGCGACGGTCAATCCGGCTACCGGCAAGCCCTGGGGTGCCGATTTCCCCGTGGTGACGGTGAACGACTGGGTGGAAAGCCAGGCGCGGCTCGCCGATCGGCTCGGCATCGACGCCTTCGCCGCGACCATCGGTGGCAGCCTGGGCGGCATGCAGGCGCTGCAGTGGACCATCAATTATCCTGAGCGGGTGCGCCATGCGCTGGTGATCGCTGCCGCGCCGAAGCTGACGGCACAGAACATCGCCTTCAATGACGTCGCGCGCCAGGCCATCCTGACGGACCCCGAGTTCCATGCCGGTCACTACTACGAATACCGCACGGTGCCCAAGCGTGGCTTGCGCCTGGCACGCATGCTGGGCCACATCACCTACCTTTCCGATTACGGCATGGCGGAGAAATTCGGCCGCATCCTGCGGGAGGGTGCATTCAAGTTCGGCTATGACGTGGAGTTCGAGATCGAGTCATACCTGCGCTACCAGGGCGACAAGTTTGCCGGGTTCTTCGACGCCAATACCTACCTGCTAATGACCCGGGCGCTGGACTACTTCGACCCGGCCCACGACTTCGGCGGCGATCTCACAGCGGCGCTCGCCGGCACGCAGGCCGGTTATCTCGTGATCTCGTTTTCCACGGACTGGCGCTTCAGCCCCGGCCGATCGCGGGAGATCGTTGCCGCCTTGCTTGACAACGGGCGCAATGTCTCCTACGCCGAGATCGAATCGACCGCCGGCCACGATTCCTTTCTCATGGACGACCCGTACTACCACGCCGTGGTGCGCGCTTACCTGGAGAACATCAAGCTGTGAACGCAGCCGCAGTCCTGAGCCGCCCTGATTTCGCTGTCATTGCCGACTGGATCAAGCCGGGCGAGAAAGTGCTCGACCTCGGCTGTGGCGACGGCGCGCTGCTGCGCTACCTGGTGGACACGCGCGATGTGCGCGGCTATGGCGTAGAGATCAGTGCGGAAAAAGTGCTGGCCAGCATCCGCAATGGCGTCAATGTGATCCAGAACGATCTCGAGGCAGGGCTCTCCGCCTTTCGTGACGGCAGCTTCGACCATGTCATCCTGTCGCTCACCCTGCAGGCCATGCACCGCATCGAGTACGTCGTCGCCGAGATGCTGCGCGTTGCCCGAGAGGCCATCGTCACCTTTCCGAACTTCGGCTACTGGCACTACCGCTGGCAGATCGCGATAGGCGGGCGCATGCCGGTTTCGGAGCAGATTCCGTATCAATGGCATGACACGCCCAACGTGCATTTCTGCACCATCGACGACTTCCAGGTATTTTGCGCTGACCACGGCTATACGGTGATCGAGCGGCTCGTCCTGCAGGACGGCCGCCGCGTCGATTGGCTGCCCAACCTGCGCGGCAGTCTCGCCGTGTTCCGTTTCTGTCGAGGCTGAGTTGGGGCGCCGCCGGCCGTTACTCCAGTCCAAGTTCTTCTGGGTCGCCGTACTGTACTTTTCCGAGGGCTTTCCCCTCGGCATGTTTTACGAGATCTTTCCGGTCTATTTCCGCCAGCAGGGTATCGACCTCAAGAGCATCGGTGTACTCAGCCTGCTCGGGCTGGCCTGGACCATAAAATTCCTGTGGGCACCGGCGGTCGATTACTGGCGCCATCATCGGCTGTGGATGGCTGCGGCGGATCTGGCCATGGGCGCGGTGATGATCGCCTTCGCTGCCCAGGCCGGCTTCGGCGCCTGGGTGTGGTTGCTGATTGGCATATTCGCGCTCCTGTCGGCAACCAATGACATTGCCATCGACGGCTACACTATCGAGTTATTGGACCAGGACGAGCTCGGGCGGGGCAACGGTCTGCGCATCGGCTTCTATCGCGTCGGCATGATCACCTCCGGCGTGGTTCTCATGGCATCGGACTACCTCGGCTGGCGGGGCGCGTTCCTTGGTGCGGCGGCGCTGTTCGCGCTGTGCGCCGGTGCCTGCCTTGCCGCACCTCGTGAGCAGCCGAGGCCGCCGAGCGCGCGGGCACACCCGGGGCGCGAGCTGCGCGCCATCCTGCGTCAGCCGCGCGTGCTTGGCGCCATGCTCTTGCTGGTGCTGGGCACGCTCTGGCTAATCGACGGCGCAGCGCATTGGTCGCAACATGTCCCGGGATTCTGGGCTGGCGCCTCGATTGCCGCCGCGGCTGCGTTGTTTGCCCTGCTGTTTCTCGCGCGCCGGAACGGCGCGGCACGAGAAAATGCGCCACCGGAGCTTGCCAACGGCGCCGTGTTCGGCGCACTCAGCGATCTTGCCAGGCGCCCCGGCGTCGGGCCGGTACTCGCTTTCATCCTGTTGTTCAAGCTCGGCGACAGCTCCATGGGCTTCATGGTAAAGCCCTTCTGGGTGGACGCCGGCTTCACCGCCGCGGAGATTGGCCTGGTATCGGTCAATATCGGGCTCGTACTGTCGATAGCCGGCGGCCTCGCCGGCGGCTGGTACGCCGACCGCGCCGGGCTGTTCAAGTCGCTGTGGGTGCTGGGCTTGGCGCAGGCTCTGTCGAACCTCGGATACGCCCTGGCAGCCTGGCAGATTCCGCTCCACGGCATACCGCTGACCGAACATCGCGCGCTGCTCTATTCTGCCAGCGCGCTGGAATCCTTTACCGGCGGCTTGGGTACCGCTGCCTTCTTGGCGTTTCTGATGGCGATCGTGCGCAGGGAGCACAGCGCCGCGGAGTACGCGCTTCTCTCGTCGATCTTCGCCGCTTCACGCTCAATCGCCGGCTGGGCCGGCGGTGTCGGTGCCCAGGAAATGGGTTACGCCCCCTATTTCCTGCTCACGTTCTTCCTTTCCTTTCCGGCCTACGCGCTGCTGCCATGGGTGCGCGACATGCTGCAATGCTCGGCACGCCGCGTCGACGGCGCGAGCTAGCGGCATCCCGCCGGCCCGCAATCAGAAGAGAATCACACGACTGGCGGTGCGGGCGGCAACCACGCCGCCGAGCGTACGCGCAGGCGGCGATAGACTTGCCAGGCGACGAAGCCGCGCCGCAGCCAGCGGAAGGCCCGCCGCGGGCGGGCGACGATGATCGCCACGGCAACGCCGACCAGCCAGTGGGGACGGAGCCGGACAAACTCGATGCCCGCGCGCACCTGATCCACGAAGTGGAATGCCGGGGCGAACACGGCGATCTGCTGCTGCAGTTGCAGGCGCTGGACACCGGCCTGGAGCTGCAGGCGCTGGCGCTTAAGGGCCAGTTCAAGGAGCCGCTGGTTCATTGCTGCTGCCGCTCGACCGCGGCGCGATCCTGGGCCAGTTCGGCCAGGCTGGACGCGAACAATCGGGAACCGGCGCGAACGTGGCGCCGGGTGACGGCCAGGGCGATGAAACCGATGACGAGGAAGAGCGCAGACGAGACGGCGAGAACCAACAGTCGATGCGTGTCCCAGAGCAGGACGGTCAGGGTGATCGCCAGGAACACCAACCCGAAGCCGACGAAGAAGAACGCAATCAGGCCGTACCACAGCACGGCCGCGAGCCGGATCTTCTCCTCTTCGACCTCGGTGGCGAACAGCTCAAGGCGGGTTTGCAGGACGGCCAGAGCCGTTGCCAGCAGTTTGCGTAGCGACACCAGCAACCCGCCGCCCTGAGGCGTGGGGTTCATTCTCGCGGCGGTCTAGCGGCGGCCGATGAGCATGCCGACGATGAATCCGATGCCGGCCGCGATGCCAATAGATCGCCACGGGTTGTCGTGCACGTAGTCGTCGGTGGCGCGGGCCACTGCTCGGGTTCTTTCCACCACCACCGCCTCGGCGTCGGCCAACTTGGACTTGGCCGTGGCAAGGTGGTCCTGCAGCCGGTTGCGCAGGTCGCCCACCTTATCTCCGGCCTGGTTGGCAGTCATGCGCAGGAGTTCTTCGGCGTCGGCAACCACCACCTTAAAATCCGCGACCAGCTTGTCTTTGGTCACTTGCGTCATATCGTTCATTTGTCGATTCTCCACTGATTGCGCGTCGCGCGCTCTTGTCATGATGGATGCTTCATTGTACCGCGAAGTCAGGCTAGCGCCTTCATGGTACCAAGGCAATGATCGTTGTCAGAGCTTCGTGCCGAGCGAGGGGTCTGTATTTCGGCCCGCAGCCATAAACTGACGCCGTCAACGTCAAGCGTGCGGCCTGCTGGCGCGCCGCGCTGCGTACCTCAAAGGGAGCAATCGTAGTCTATGGTCAAAGGAGCATGGTCGGAGAAGCGCTCGGCTTTGTAGATCGAGGCGTCCCGGGCGCGCGCGGCCAAGCCCGGCGTGGCGAAATGATAATCGATGCGCCATCCGACGTTCTTCGCCCATGCCTCACCGCGGTTCGACCACCAGGTGTACTGGTCCGGCTGGGTGTTCAGGCGACGAAAGACATCGACCCATCCCACCTGGTCGATAACTTTTGTCAGCCAGTCGCGTTCTTCGGGGAGGAAACCCGAGTTCTTCTGGTTAGAACGCCAGTTCTTCAGATCGATTTCCTTGTGCGCGATGTTCCAGTCGCCACAGAGGAGGATTTCGCGGCCACTGCGGAACAACCGCTCCAGATGCGGCAGGAACTGCTCCATGAAGCGGAACTTCGCTGCTTGGCGCTCGTCGGAACTAGAACCGGAGGGAAGATAGAGCGATACCACAGTGTGGCGTTGGAAATCCGCCTGGAGGTAGCGGCCCTCGCAGTCGATCTCGGCAATGCCCAGTCCCTCGATCACCCGTTCGGCGGGGGTGCGGGAGTAGATCGCCACACCGCTGTAGCCTCTCTTCTCGGCGCAGTGGAAATAGCCGTGGTAGCCGGCAGGCTTGCGCATGGGCCCGGAGAGGTCCGGCAATTGCGCTTTCAGTTCCTGCAGGCAAATGATGTCGGCATTTTGTCGTGCCAACCAGACAGGGAAACCTTTGGTGTACGCCGAACGGATGCCGTTGAGATTCAGGGTGATGATGCGTAACATCTCGGCTTTGCGGAGTGTCGTCGCCACGTCGGTGGCGTCGGATCAAGGTCGGAATAGCGTGGATTTTAGCCGCGAGTTCATCGAATTTGCCTGCCACCGGGGCGTGCTACGCTTTGGCCAATTCACCACCAAGGCGGGACGTGTGACGCCGTACTTCTTCAACGCCGGGTCGTTCAACGACGGCGCCTCGCTGGCGCAGCTTACCGAGTTCTATGCCCGGGCGATCCTTGCGAGCGGGATAGCGTGCGACATGCTTTATGGTCCCGCGTACAAGGGAATCCCGCTGGTCGCAGGCACGGCCATCGCCCTGGCGGCGCGCGGGCGCAACCTGCCCTTCTGCTTCAACCGCAAGGAGGCAAAGGACCACGGCGAGGGCGGGACTCTGGTGGGCGCGCCGTTGCACGGTCGCGTGTTGATCGTCGACGATGTGATTACGGCCGGTACGTCGGTGCGCGAATCCGTGGAGCTGATCCGGGCGGGCGGTGCGCAACCCTGCGGCGTTGTCATCGCTCTGGACAGGCAGGAGCGCGGCCAGGGCGCGCTATCCGCGGTGCAGGAGGTCGAGCGCGAGTGGCGCATTCCCGTAATCAGCATCGCGAATCTCGCGGACCTGATTGGCTATCTGCGCTCTGCTACGGATTTGACGCCGAACCTGCCCGCGGTCGAAGCCTACCGCACGAAGTACGGGGTCACCCATGCGGCCTAGCGTGCTGCCGCTGTTGGCCGTTGCCGCCCTGGCTGCGGTGCCAACGCTTGCCGCTGCCGGCAACACCTTGTGCTGTAACGACGAAAGCGGCCGTCAGGTCTGTTCAGACATTCTGCCGCCGCAGTGCTATGGCCGCGCCTATCGCGAGATCAATGACCGCGGCATTACGATCAGGCGCATCGAGGCGCCTTTGACACCCGAGCAGCGTGCCCAACGCGAGCTGGAACAGCGCAAGAAGCGGGAAGAGGAACGACACGCACAGGAGCAGCGGCGCAAGGATCTGGCGCTGCTGCAGACCTACAGCACGGTGGGAGACATTGACATATTCCGGACGCGCACCGTCAGGGATCTGGAGCGCTCGATTGCGGATACCAAGGCGCGCCAGGACGAGCTGTTGGCGAAGCAGAAAACGCTGCTCGAGGAAGCCGAGTTCTACAAGAAGAAACCCATGCCGGCCGAGCTGCGCAATGCCATCAAGGACAACGAAGCGGAGGTTCAGACTCTGCAGAACCTCATCGACATGAGGAACCGCGACATCGAGGCGGCAAAAGCGAAGTACGACGAAGACAAGCGCCGCTATATCGAAATCACGCGCGACAAGGCCGGCGCGCCACGCGCCCAGATCCTCCCATCCAGCGACACGCGCGCGCGCTGACGCGCCTTTCGCCCTTCTTACTGCGCGAGCTTGCGTCGCAGGATCTCGTTGATCTGCTGCGGGTTGCCCTTCCCCTTCGTGGCTTTCATGGCCTGGCCGACGAAGAAGTTGAAAGCCTTGTCCTTGCCGGCACGGTACTCTGCAACCTGGCCGGGGTTGGCGGCGAGGATGCCGTCGATTAGTTTCTCCAGCTCGCCGGTGTCGGAGATCTGCTTCAGTCCTTTTGCCGCGATGATCTTGTCTGCACCGTCATCCCCACTCGCCTCGCCGTGCCACAAGGCATCGAACACCTCTTTGGCGATCTTGCCGGAAATGGTACCGTCGCCCAGGCGGCGCAGCAGGCCGGCGAGCTGCGCCGCGCTGACCGGCGCCTCGTTGATGTCGAGGCCGTCGCGGTTCAGCGCCGCGGCGACATCGCCCATCACCCAGTTGGCGCACAATTTGGGCTCACCGCCGAGCGCGGCAACCGTCGCTTCGAAATAGGCGGCCAACTCGCGCGAGGACGTCAGTGTGGCGGCGTCGTAGGCGGTCAGGCCGAAATCGCGCATGAAGCGGCCGCGCTTGGCCTGGGGCAGCTCCGGCATGCCGGCCTTGACCTCGACGATCCAGTCGGCACTGATGGCCAGCGGCAGCAGGTCCGGATCGGGGAAGTAACGGTAGTCGTGCGCCTCCTCCTTGGAGCGCATGGAACGCGTCTCGTCGCGCTCCGGGTCGTAGAGCCGGGTCTCCTGCTCGATGGTGCCGCCGTCTTCCAACACCTCGATCTGCCGGCGCGCCTCGAACTCAATGGCCCGCTCGAGAAAGCGGAAGGAGTTTAGATTCTTGATCTCGCACCGCGTGCCGAACTTATCGCTGCCGCGCGGCCGCACGGAGACGTTGGCGTCGCAGCGGAAGCTGCCTTCCTGCATGTTGCCGTCGCAGATGTCAATCCAGCGCACCAGGGAGTGCAGTGTCTTGGCGTAGCTCACCGCCTCCGCCGCCGAACGCATGTCCGGCTCGGACACGATCTCCAGCAGGGGCGTACCGGCGCGGTTGAGGTCCACGCCGGAGCGGCCGTGGAAGTCTTCGTGCAGCGACTTGCCGGCGTCCTCTTCGAGGTGGGCGCGGGTCAGACGGACAACCTTCTCCTGGTCGCCGACCTGGATGCGGACGATACCGCCAGAGACCACCGGCAGCTCGTACTGACTGATCTGGTAGCCCTTCGGCAGGTCCGGGTAGAAGTAGTTCTTGCGGGCAAAGACGGACTTGTGCGCGACGCTTCCGCCCACCGCCAGGCCGAAACGGATGGCACGCTCGACGGCGCCGCGGTTCAGCACCGGCAACACGCCCGGCAGGGCGATGTCCACCGCACAGGCCTGGGCGTTGGGCGCCGCGCCGAAGGCGGTGGACGCGCCGGAAAAAATCTTCGATCGGGTGGAAAGCTGGGCATGGGTTTCCAGTCCGATCACCACTTCCCAGTTGCTCTCAGCGTTCATCGTCTGCTGCTTCTCTCCTGCGCCAAGCCCTGCATAGGCAATGCGCGCGTCGATTGCTTCAGTACCTGTCGGACGCGCACGGACTCAGCCGCAGCTGCCGTTGTGAGCGTCGGCCAGGAAGGGCCACAAGTAAGTGAAGGCATCGCCCGTGCACATGTCGCTGCAGCTGTCGAAGGCAACGGTGACCCGTCTGCCCTGCTCCCACATGCGCACCACGCAGCGCGAGCGCTGCGACTGTAGAACGATGCTCGGCATGGTGCCGGTCTGATGGAAATCCCTCAGCGCAAAGCGACAGTTGCCCCGCCGCGGGATGTCCACCGTAGCCTCGAAGTGACGCACCTGGGCGTCGGCGACGTCCAGCTTCATGGCGCCCTGATACCCGGTTTCGTCGCGGAATGCGCAGTCGGCTTTGACGTTCAGCGGCTTGACGGGGAGCGGTCCCGGCCTCGGCCGCGCCACGGGCGGCGGCGTCGGCGTCGGCCTGGTGACCGTGGGTGGTGTCGGCGCGGGGGCCGGGGCACGCTCGGGTTCCGGCGTGGCGCAGCCGGCGATGGTGAGCGCGACGAGCACGGCGAGGCCGGCGGTACCACCCAGCCATGCGCGCACGGGAACTGCCGACGCGGCGCGGTGCGGGGCAGCGTCCGTTGTGGGGGTCATTCTTCCTCCTCGGGCCAGGCCACCTTCCCCGGCGCCCTCAGATGCCAGTCGCTCACCAACTGGTACTGGTGCGCGACATGGACCATGCGCGCCTCATCGAAGTAGTTGCCGATGATCTGCAGCCCGACCGGCAAACCGCCGGCGCCGAAGCCGCCTGGTATAGAAATGCCGGGCAGCCCCGCCAGGTTGACGGCGATGGTGTAGATATCCGAAAGGTACATTTGCACCGGGTCCGCGCTCTTTGCCCCGAGGGGGAATGCCACCGTCGGGCTGGTCGGTCCCATGATCACATCGCAGCGCTTGAACGCTTCGACAAAATCGTGCGCAATCAGCCGCCGCAGTTTCTGCGCCTGCAGATAGTAGGCGTCGTAGTAGCCGTGCGAAAGCACGTAGGTGCCTATGAGGATGCGCCGCTTGACCTCTGCGCCGAAGCCCTGGGCGCGGGACTTGCAATACATGTCGATCAGGTCGTCGTACTGCGGCGCGCGGTAGCCGTAGCGAACGCCGTCGAAGCGCGACAAGTTCGACGAAGCCTCCGCCGGCGCCAGCACGTAGTAGACGGGGATCGACAACTGCATGTTGGGCAGACTGACGTCGACGGTGACCGCGCCGAGTTTGCGGTACTCCTCGATTGCCGCCTCGATCACCTGGGCAACGTCCTGCGACAGGCCTTCGGCGTAGAACTCCTTGGGCAGGCCGACCCTCAGGCCGGCGAGGGGCTTGCCGGCGCTCGCGGCCGCGTCGCGGCTGGCGAGTGCCCGCGTGTAATCCTCGGCGGGCCGTTCCAGACTGGTGGAATCGCGCGCATCGAACCCCGCCATGGCGTTCAACATCAGCGCGCAATCCTCGGCCGACTTGGCCATGGGGCCGCCCTGGTCCAAAGACGAGGCGAAAGCGATCATGCCGTAACGGGAGACGACACCATACGTGGGCTTCAGGCCGGTGACGCTGCACAGGGCGGCCGGCTGGCGGATCGAGCCGCCGGTATCGGTGCCCGTAGCGGCTGGCGCCAGGCGCGCGGCGACGGCGGCAGCCGAGCCGCCGCTCGAACCTCCCGGCACCACGTCGAAATTCCACGGGTTGCGCACCGGGCCGTAGAACGACGTCTCGTTCGACGAGCCCATGGCGAACTCGTCCATGTTGGTCTTGCCCAGGGTCACGCAACCGGCGGCGTCGAGCCGCTCGACGACATGAGCGTCGTAGGGGCTAACGAAATTGGACAGCATGCGCGAACCGCAGGTGGTCAGCCAGCCGCGCATGCAGAAGATGTCCTTGTGGGCGATGGGAATGCCCGTCAGCGGACCCGCCTCGCCGCGGGCGATGCGCTCGTCGGCGGCGCGCGCCTGAGCAAGCGTCGTCTCACGCTGCACGGTGATGAAAGCATTGAGTTCCGGGTTGAGGCGCTCGATGCGCTGCAGAAACAGCTCCGCCAGTTCGACGCTGGAGATCTTCTTTTTCGATAGGGCGGCAGCGAGTTGTTTGAGGCTGTGATTAATCATCGGCGTGCAGCGTGTGGCGCGCGAGGGGCAGCCATTGGCCAGCGCCCATCCGTCATTCGATTACTTTCGGTACGAGATAAAGCCCGGCTTCCACCTCCGGGGCCACTTCCTGGAATGCCTGGTGACGATCCGCTTCGGTGACGGTGTCCTCGCGCAAGCGTTGCACGAGATCCTGAGCGTGCGACATGGGCTCGACGCCGCGCGTGTCCACGGCCTGCATCTGCTCGATCAGGGCGAAAATGCCGTTCAATTCGCCCACCATGCGCTCAGCCTCCGCGGCCGACACTTCTATGCGGGCGAGATGGGCGATGCGCTGAACCTGTTCCAGGCTGAGTGACATGGGGAGAAGACAAGCTGCAGGGCTGAACGCGACGAAGAAATGGTTTATGCGCCAAATCGTTATAGAGTATCATATAAATTTGACTTGTCGCGGTCGAAGCGGCGCGCAAGTCCTCTCGCATACCACCCTAGGGTTTCCGCAATGTTCGGTTTTCTTCGTTCCTATTTTTCCAACGATCTGGCGATCGACCTCGGCACCGCCAACACATTGATCTACATGCGCGGCAAGGGCATCGTGCTCGACGAGCCGTCCGTGGTGGCGATCCGCACCGAGGGCGGCCCCAATGCCCGCAAGACCATCCAGGCGGTCGGCCATGCCGCCAAGCAGATGCTCGGCAAGACTCCCGGCAACATCACCGCCATCCGCCCCATGAAGGACGGCGTCATCGCCGATTTCACGGTGACGCAGCAGATGCTCAAGCAGTTCATCAAGAAGGTCCACGAATCGCGCTTGTTCAGCCCCTCCCCGCGCATCATCATTTGCGTGCCCTGCGGCTCGACCCAGGTGGAGCGCCGCGCCATTCGCGAAGCGGCCTCGGAGGCCGGCGCGAGCGCGGTGTACCTGATCGAGGAGCCCATGGCGGCGGCAATCGGTGCCGGACTGCCGGTGTCCGAGGCGACCGGCTCGATGGTGGTCGACATCGGCGGTGGCACCACCGAGGTGGGCGTCATTTCGCTCGGCGGCATGGTCTATGCCGGTTCGGTGCGCGTGGGCGGCGACAAGTTCGATGAGGCCATCATCAACTACATCCGCCGCAACTACGGCATGCTCATCGGCGAGACCACCGCCGAGGCGATCAAGAAAGAGATCGGCTCCGCCTTCCCGGGCTCCGAGGTCAAGGAGATGGAGGTCAAGGGGCGCAATCTCGCCGAGGGCATCCCGCGCAGCTTCACCATCTCCAGCAACGAGATCCTCGAAGCGCTGACCGATCCACTCAATTCCATCGTCAGCGCGGTCAAGACGGCGCTGGAGCAAACGCCACCGGAACTGGGCGCCGACATCGCCGACAAGGGCATGGTGCTGACCGGCGGCGGCGCGCTGCTGCATGACCTCGACCGCCTGCTCATGGAGGAAACCGGCTTGCCGGTGATCGTCGCCGAAGATCCGCTCACCTGTGTCGTGCGCGGCTCTGGTCTCGCCCTGGAAAAGATGGACAAGCTGGGCAGCATCTTCGCCAGCGAGTGATTCGTAGGGGCGAAGGAGTGAGCAACGAGGGGTCCGGTCGCGCCTTCGCCAATCTCTCGTTCCGTGGCGCACCCGCAGGCCGCCGGCCGTTCACACGCGGCGGCCGCGTGCGCCGCAGCTCGGTCCGTTCCGCGCACGCGACACCTGCATGGCGGTAGTCGGTCATCAGCCCCCACCGTTCTTCAGGCGCGGCCCGGCGCCGCTGGTGCGGCTGGTTTTCTTCCTCTCCATGTCCTTGGCCCTGCTCGTTGTCGACCTGCAGTTCCGCTATCTGGAGCTGGTGCGCCAGGGTGTGGCGGTACTCACCTTTCCGCTGCAGCGGCTCGCCTACCTGCCGGTCGAGTCGGTGAAAGGCGCCAGCGAGTACTTCGTTTCCCTGACCGCCCTGCGTCAGGACAATGCCGAGCTGAAACGCCGTCACGTCGAGGCCGCCGGCGACCAGTTGCGCCAGGCACAGCTCGCTCAGGAGAACCAAAGGCTGCGTGCGCTGCTCGAAATGAAACAGCGACAACCGGCGCAAGGCGTGGTGGCGGAAATCATCTACAACGCACGTGATCCCTTTAGCCGCAAGGTGATCATCGACAAGGGTCAGCAGCAAGGCATCGCCGCCGGGCAGGCGGTCGTCGATGACGCCGGCGTGCTCGGCCAGGTGACGCGCGTTTTCCCCCTGCAGGCCGAGGTGACGCTGATCAGCGACAAGAATCAGGCGGTGCCGGTCCAGATCGCGCGCAACGGCTTGCGGGCCGTGCTCTTCGGCGCCGGCACGGGCCAGCTGCAGTTGCGCTATCTCGCCGCCAACGCCGACGTGCAAACGGGCGATACCCTGGTCACTTCCGGTCTGGACGGCGTGTACGTCAGCGGCCTGCCGGTGGCGCAGGTGGTACGCATCGATCGCGATACCTCTTACACTTTCGCTCATATCGTCTGCCAGCCCATCGCCGGTGTCGAGCAGCACGGCATGGTTCTGGTACTCAACCGCAGCGATGTGCCGCCGGCACCGCCGGAGGTCCAGGAAAAACCCAAGCCGGCCAAGCCTGGCAAGAAGCGCCGGCCGAAGGAATAGCCGATGCAACCGACCCATCGCTCGCAGCGCATCCTCCTGCCGGTGAAGCAGTGGTTCATCATCTTCAGCCTGGCCGCGGCGTTGATGCTCAACATGGTTCCCCTTGGACGCCTGCCCGGGGTGCCGGACTGGGTGGCGCTGGTGCTGGCCTTCTGGAGCGTGCGCGAACCGCTGCGCGTAGGCATGCTCTGGGCATTCGTGCTGGGCATTGCCATGGACGTGGTCGATGCTAGTCTCATGGGCCAGCATGCCTTGGCCTACGTGCTCGTCGCCTACGGTGCCGCGAGCCTGAGCCGGCGCATCCTGTGGTTTCCGCTGCTGCAGCAGGCCCTGCACATCCTGCCGCTGCTGCTGGGGATGCAGGTGGTCGTGGTGCTGGTGCGCCTGATCGCCGGCAGCGAGTTTCCGGGCTGGAGCTACTTCCTGTCCAGCTTCACCGCGACGCTGCTCTGGGTGCCGTTGACCTTTGTGCTGCTGCTGCCCCAGTACCAGCCGGTGGAGAAGGATGAGAACCGGCCGATTTAGTGAGGCGTACCCCTCACGTCGTTGACATGCGCCCGTCCGAATTCAAGAACCCGGAACAGGAGCTGCATCGATTCCGTGTCCGCCTGGGGATCGCGGGCACGTTCGTGTTCCTGTTGTTCGGCGCCCTGCTCGCCCGCTTCGTCTTTCTGCAGGTTTATCAGCACGACTACTACCACACCCGCGCCGAGGAAAACCGCATAGCGCTCCTGCCCATCGTGCCGCCGCGCGGGCTGATCGTCGATCGCAATGGTGTGACCCTGGCGCGCAACTACTCGGCCTACACGCTGGAAATCATTCCTGACCAAGTGGCGAATCTGGACGCGACCATCGACGAGCTGGCGACGCTGATCGACATCCAGCCAAAGGATCGCAAGCGTTTCAAGCGCCTGATGGAGGAGGGCAAAAGCTTCGACAGCCTGCCCATCCGCAACCGGCTGAGCGACGACGAGGTGGCGCGCTTCGTTGCCCAACGGTATCGTTTTCCCGGCGTCGAGGTCAAGGCGCGGCTGTTCCGCCAGTATCCCATGGGGGAAGTCGCCGCCCATGTCCTCGGCTATATCGGTCGCGTCACCGACAAGGATCTGGAGCGCATCGAGTTGGAGGGCCTCTCCGCGAACTACCGCGGCACCGATCACTTCGGCAAGACGGGCCTTGAGCAGAAGTACGAATACGATCTGCACGGCGACACGGGCTTCGAGCAGGTCGAGGTGGACGCCGGCGGGCGGGCGCTGCGCTCGCTGTCGCGCGTGGCGCCAGTGCAAGGCTCGGATCTGACACTGAGCTTGGACGTGAAGTTGCAGGACATGGCGGAAAAGGCCTTTGGTGACCGCCGTGGCGCGCTCGTGGCGATCGAACCGTCCAGCGGCGGCATCCTGGCACTGGTGAGTGTGCCGCGCTACGACCCCAACCTGTTCGTGGACGGCATCGACCCGCAGAACTGGGATGCGCTCAACAACTCGCCCGACCGTCCCATGCTCAACCGTGCCCTGAACGGTGCCTACCCACCCGGCTCCACGTTCAAGCCCTACATGGCGCTGGCGGCGCTGGAGCTGGGCAAGCGCACGCCGCAGCAGGCGATCAGCGATCCGGGCTATTTCGACTTCGGCAACCATCGCTTCCGTGACGACAAGGTCGGCGGCCATGGCTCGGTGGACATGCACAAATCCATCGTCGTCTCCTGCGACACCTATTACTACCGGCTCGCCAACGACATGGGCATCGACGCCATCGCCGGCTTCATGGGCCAGTTCGGATTCGGCAGCCCGACGGGCATCGACATCGAGGGCGAATCGCGTGGCGTGCTGCCATCGCAGGAATGGAAGATGAAGCGCTTCAAGCAGAAGTGGTACCCGGGCGAGACCATCAGTATCGGCATCGGCCAAGGCTACAATGCCTACACGCCGGTGCAGCTGGCGCAGGCGATGGCCACTCTGGCCAACGACGGCGTCATGTACCGGCCGCATCTCGTCAAATATATCGAGAACCGCAAGACCGGGGTGAAGACCTTCATCGAACCGGAGCCGCGCAAGCGCATTCCGCTCAAGCCCGAGCACATTGCCGTCATCAAAAACGCCATGGTCGGCGTCAACAAGGAAGGCACGGGGGCCCGCGCCTTCGCCGGCGCCGAATACGTGGCCGCGGGCAAGACCGGCACGGCCCAGGTCATCGGCATGAAGCAGGGCGAGAAGTACGTGGAGTCGCGCGTGAAGAAGGAACACCGCGACCACGCCCTGTTTATCGCCTACGCGCCGGCGGACAAGCCCACCATCGCGCTTGCCGTGCTGGTGGAAAACGGCGGCTTCGGTGCCCAGTCGGCGGCGCCGATCGCGCGCCAGGTGTTCGACTACTACCTGCTCGGCAAGCTGCCCAAGGAGCCGGCAAAAGAGATCGAAACGCCCGAAACAGCGGAGGCCGACGGTGGAGATTAACCGCATCTGGGCGAGGCTCGTCGGCGGGCTCGACGGCCCGCTGCTGCTGATCGTCGCCCTGCTGATGGCGACGGGCCTGGCGGCGGTCTACAGCGCCAGCACCGACACGCCCGGCCGCTTCAACGCCCAACTCATCAATCTCGGCGTAGCCGTGCTGGTCATGTGGCTGGCAATCCAGGTGCCGCCGCGGACGATGCAGCGCTTCGCGCTGCCGGTGTATGTCCTGGGCCTGCTGCTGCTGATCGCCGTGTGGCTGTTCGGCGACGTCACCAAGGGCGCGCGGCGCTGGCTCAACCTCGGCGTGGCGCGCATCCAGCCATCGGAAATGATGAAGATCGCCATGCCGCTGATGCTGGCCTGGTACTTCCACCAGCGCGAGGCGGCGCTCAAGCTGCGCCACTTCGCCCTGGCGACCTTGATCCTCCTGGTGCCGGTGGCGATGATCGCGCGCCAGCCCGATCTGGGCACGGCGGTGCTGGTGGCGGCGGCCGGCTTCTACGTCATATTCTTCGCTGGCCTGAGCTGGAAAGTCATCATCGGTCTGGGCGTCGCCGGCGCGGCCTGCCTGCCCTTCGCGTGGACCATGCTGCACGACTATCAGCGCCGACGCATCCTGACCCTGCTCGACCCCAGCTCCGACCCGCTGGGCGCCGGCTATCACATCATCCAGTCCACCATCGCCGTGGGCTCGGGCGGCGTCGTTGGCAAGGGCTGGCTCAAGGGCACGCAGGCGCACCTCGAGTTCATCCCCGAACGGCATACCGATTTCATCTTCGCCGTCTTCTCCGAGGAGTTCGGCCTGCTCGGCAACGTCTTCCTGCTGCTGCTCTACTTCGCGCTGGTCACGCGGGGGCTGATGATCGCTGCCCACGCGCCCACCCTGTTCTCGCGCCTGCTCGCCGGCGGCATCACGCTCATCTTCTTCACCTATGCCTTCGTCAATATGGGCATGGTCAGCGGCATCCTGCCGGTGGTGGGCGTGCCGCTGCCTTTCATCAGCTACGGCGGCACAGCCCTGGTGACGCTGTTTCTCGGATTGGGCATCCTGATGAGCATCCATCGTTCGCGGATGCTGGTGACCAAGTGAGCGCGCTCGTCCGCACTGCCCTGTGCCTGGCGCTTCCGGCGCTGCTCGCCGCCTGCGGTAGCCAGCCGCCGCGGCCCGCCTCCGGCCCGGAGGCGACGACGCAGACACGGTCACCATCGCCCGCCGCCCCTCCGAGCGCGGAGCGGCGCGGCGGCTACTACCTGGACGACGGCCCGGGCGACAATCCGCCGGCCAATCTCGACACCATTCCCGACGCCGAGCCGCGGCCCGAGGCCCTGCACAGGTTCGCCAACAACCCCTATTCCGTCTTCGGGCGCGACTACGTGCCGGCGACGGGGCTGAAACCTTACAAGGCGCGGGGCATCGCGAGCTGGTACGGCAAGCGTTTCCACGGCCAGAAGACTTCCAGCGGCGAACCCTACGACATGTACGCCATGACCGCCGCGCACCCCACCCTGCCCATCCCCAGCTATGCCCGGGTGACCAACGTCGCCAACGGCAAATCGGTGGTGGTGCGCGTGAACGACCGCGGACCCTTCCATTCCAACCGCATTATCGACCTGTCCTACACGGCGGCGCACAAGCTCGGCTATATCGCCAACGGCAGCACGCTGGTGGAAGTCGAGAGCGTCGTTGCCGACGACATCATGATCGCCGCGGCGGCGGGGTCGAAGGGCGCGGCGGGCAAGGCGACGGGCGCGCCGAATGCCGCCCCGGTCGGCGCAGCGCCTGCGCCCGTCGCTGCGTTACCTGTCGCCGAGGCTGGCGGGGCCGCGAATGCCGACCCCATCGCCGGGTTCGCCAACGACGCGAGCGCGTCACAGAAGTCCGCCGATTCTGCCGCGGCGCCGGTGCGCCATTACCTGCAGCTCGGCGCCTTTTCCACCAGCGAGCTGGCGGAGAGCTTCCGCGCCCGCGTTCTACGCGAGTTGGGCAGCGTCGCGGAGAAGCTGCTCGTCATCGCCGGCGACGGCAAGTTCCGCCTGCACCTGGGCCCCTACGCGACGAAGCAGGAAGCCACTAGCATCGCCGATCGGGTGCGCGAAGCGCTGAAGGTCCAGCCGATGGTGATTCAGCGGTGATTTGAATTCGCGGCTGAACGATCTGTGACATTCTGCAGCCCCCTGAGTATCCGACTATTCTATGCAAACAAGTTAGACCTCGCATGACCATGTGATAGAATATGGCCGGCGCACCGCAGGATGCTTGCGTGGACGCGCACAGTTCGAATTGCGAGTCACCATTGTTTGCGAGGAAACGAAATGGCACGCCGTACTGGACTTCTCGATGACCTGATGGAGATTGCAGTTCGTCTTCCCTGGTGGGCCGGCGTTGCCCTTGCATTGGTTTCCTATCTTGGGCTACACGCAGTCGCCGGGATTAGCGCACCTAATCCGACGGCTGCCGGCCAGATGGGTGATTTTGTGCAAAGGCAGCTCTTCAAGACGTTTGCTTCTGTCTTGCAGTACATCGTGCCGCTTGTGCTCCTGGTGGGCGCGGGGGTGTCATATGCGCGCCGTTCGAAACGCCAGAGTTTGCATGCGCTGGCTACGAGCGGCGGTGCCACCGCTGTTGGTTCAATGAACTGGCGCGAGTTCGAGGCGCTAATTGGTGAGGCATTCCGCCGCCGGGGCTTTGCCGTGGCCGAAACCGGCGCCGACGGGCCAGATGGGGGTATCGACTTGGTGCTTTCCAAAAACGACGAACGGCATCTCGTGCAATGCAAGCACTGGCGCGCGCAGAGGGTCGGCGTGGCGATTGTGCGTGAGTTGTACGGCGTCATGGCGGCGCAGGGCGCGGTCGGGGGGTTCGTGGTTACATCGGGCACGTTTTCCAAGGAAGCCCATGGCTTCGCCGAGGGGCGCAACATCGAGTTGATCGATGGCAAGCGTTTGCGTGCGATGCTTCAAGAGGGTCGACCGACGCAGCGGCGGACGCGGTTGGCACCGGGTCAAGAGAGCAGTCAGTCACCCGGTTAGGAGATGGCGATTTCACGACCGAATTCGGTACCCGACCCGCACTGCCATGCGTTGCCCGTGGCTTGGCGTCAGCGGCGAGCGCCTATTTGAGTAGGGTCCAGACTTCGTAGGGAGTTGTCTAAGCCGCCGTCTCACAGACGGGAAGCACTACGCCCTTTGCTATAATTCGCCCTTTCCCGCCTGCTTCCGTTTCCCGATGAAGTTCGTGGTTCTCCTCGCGGCGCTGTGCTTGTCCGCCGTTGTTCACGCCCAGTCCGTGCCGCAGCCGCCGAGCGTGGCGGCGAAGTCCTGGTTGCTCTACGACCAAACGTCCGGTCAGTTGCTGGCGAGCCAGGGTCCGGACGAGCGTATCGATCCGGCGTCGCTGACCAAGCTCATGACTGCCTATCTGACCTTTGCCGCCCTGAAGCAGAAGACACTCGCCCTCAACCAGACGGTGCCGGTGTCGCAGCGGGCGTGGAAGGCGCCGGGCTCGCGCATGTTCATCGACCTGAAGACGCCGGTGACGGTGGAGGAACTGCTGCGCGGCATGATCGTGCAGTCGGGCAATGACGCCTGCATCGCTCTGGCCGAGGCCATCGCCGGCTCCGAGGAGGCGTTCGCCCAGTTGATGAACCGCGAGGCGCAGCGTCTGGGGCTGAAGAGCACCCACTACACCAACTCCACCGGCCTGACGGAGCCGCAGCACTACACCACCGCGCGCGATCTGGTGACGCTGGTGGCGGCGCTGATCCGCGATTTTCCCGACTTCTATCCCCTGTACTCCGAGAAGGAATACACCTACAACAAGATTAAGCAGCCCAACCGCAACCGCCTGCTGTGGCTCGACCCGACGGTGGATGGCGTGAAGACCGGGCACACCGAGGCGGCGGGCTATTGCCTCATTGCCTCCGCCAAGCGCGGTCCGCGGCGGCTGATCTCGGTGGTGCTGGGCACCGCCTCCGATTCGGTGCGCGCCCAGGAATCCCAGAAGCTGCTCAACTTCGGCTTCCAGTTCTACGACTCGGTTCAGTTGTATGCCAAGAGCCAGCCGGTGAGCGAGTTCAAGGTCTTCAAGGGCGAGGCGAAGACGGTGAAGGCCGGATTCCTCACCGATCTCGTGCTCTCGCTGCCCAAGGGGCAAGCGGAAAAGCTCAAGACCGATCTGGTCAGCGCCCAGCCCTTGGTGGCGCCGATCAGCGCCGGGCAGCCGGTGGGCACCATGAAACTCATGATCGAAGACAAGCCGCTGGGCGAGTATTCCGTCGTCGCGCTCGACAGCGTCCCGGCCGCCGGCTTCTTCGGCCGGGCGTGGGACACCGTCCGCCTCTGGCTACAGTAGGAGCATCGATGACCGTCTTTCTCAACGGTTGCTTCATGCCGCTCGGCGAGGCGAAGATCTCGCCCATGGACCGCGGCTTCCTGTTCGGCGATGGCGCCTACGAAGTGATTCCGGTGTATTCGCGCCGGCCGTTCCGCCTGGCGGAGCATCTGCAGCGTCTGCAGCGCACCCTGGACGGCATCCGTCTCGCCAATCCCTACGACGTCGACGCGTGGTCGCGCCTGATCGGCGAGGTGGTGGCGCGCAACGAACCCGAGGATCAGTCGGTCTACCTGCAGGTGACGCGCGGCGCCGACACCAAGCGCGATCACGCTTTTCCTCTCAATGTCGCCGCGACTGTGTTCGTCATGAGTTCGCCCTTGACTACGCCGCCGGCGGCGCAACGGGAAAACGGTGTCGCCGCGGTGAGCGCGCCGGACTACCGCTGGCTGCGCTGTGACCTCAAGACAACGGCGCTGCTCGCCAACTGTCTGCTGCGCCAATTGGCGGTGGATGCCGGCGGCGTCGAGACGGTGCTTTTTCGCGACGGTTTTCTCACCGAGGGCGCGGCGAGCAACATCTTCATCGTCAGGAACGGCCTGCTGCTGGCGCCGCCGAAGAGCCATCTCATGCTACCGGGCATCACCTATGACGTCGTGCTCGAGCTAGCGGTGGCCCACGGGCTGCCCCACGAGGTGCGCGACATCAGCGAAGCGGAGGTACGATCGGCGGACGAGATCTGGATGACCTCGTCGACTAAGGAGGTGCTGCCGATCACGCGGCTCGATGGGCGCGCCGTCGGCGATGGCCGTCCTGGCCCGGTCGCGGCGAAGATGCACGGCTGGTACCAGACCTTCAAGGCGACGGTCATGCGCGGCGAAGTGGCGGCGTAGGTGGGCGACGACAGCCTGCTCGAGTTTCCGTGCGACTTTCCCATCAAGATCATGGGACGCACGGCGGCGGGATTTGCTCAGGAGATACTCACCGTGGTGCAGCGCCATGCGCCCGACTTCGATGCCGCGGGCATGGAGATGCGCGGCTCGAGCCAGGGTAACTATATCAGCCTCACGTGCACCATACGCGCCCAGTCCCGGGATCAGCTCGATGCGCTCTACCGCGAGCTGACGGGGCATCCGCTGGTGAAGGTGGTGCTGTAGGCGGCGCGGGCGAGGAACGCAAAGTGGTGGCCGATGAATCGCACGTCATACCCGCGCCCGCGCGCGCGTTGCCGGGGCTCGTCCTGCGCCGGTTCGGGCAGGTCGACTACGATCCCACTTGGCATGCCATGCAGCGCTTCACCGCCGAGCGCGACAGCACTACGCCCGACGAACTGTGGCTGCTCGAACATGCGCCGATCTACACCCTGGGCCAGGCGGGCAAGCCGGAGCATCTGTTGCGCGACAACGGCATTCCGGTCGTGCGCATCGACCGTGGCGGCCAGATTACCTACCACGGACCCGGGCAATTGGTCGCATATCTTCTCATCGATCTGCCGCGGCGCCGCCTCAGGGTCGGCGAACTCGTCTTCGGCATGGAACAGGCGGTGATCGATCTGCTCGCCGGCTACGGCATCGTCGGCCTGCGGCGCCCTGGCGCCCCGGGCGTCTATGTCGACGGTGCGAAGATCGCGGCCCTGGGATTGCGCGTGCGTCGCGGCTGCAGCTACCATGGACTGGCGCTCAACGTGGCCATGGACCTGTCGCCCTTCGAGGCGATCAATCCTTGCGGCTATCGAGGATTGCGGGTGACCCAGCTTGCCGATCTCGGCGTCGGCGATGCACTGCCGGTGGTGGCGGACAGGCTCGCGCTGCGACTGCAGCGCATGCTGAACGACGACTCGGACTGACGGAACCTCTGCGACAACGGAGTGATCCTGATCGTGGACAACAAGATGACCAAACAGAAGGGCGAGGCCAAGACGGCGCGTATCCCGATCAAGATCGTGCCCCAGGCGCCGCTGCGCAAACCGGCGTGGATCCGCGTCAAGGCCGGGTCCGATGCGACGCGTTTCGGCGAGATCAAGCAGATTTTGCGGCAGCACGAACTGCACACGGTGTGCGAGGAAGCCTCCTGTCCCAACATCGGCGAGTGCTTCGGCCAGGGCACGGCGACATTCATGATCCTGGGCGAGCTGTGCACGCGTCGCTGCCCGTTCTGCGATGTCGGCCACGGCAAGCCGCAGCCGCCGGATGCCAACGAGCCACTCAATCTAGCGCGCACCATCGCCGCGCTGAAGCTGCGTTACGTCGTCATCACGAGCGTGGATCGCGACGACCTGCGCGACGGCGGCGCGCAGCATTTCGCCGACTGCATCGCTGCTGTGCGCGAGCACTCGCCGGCTACTACGATCGAGGTGCTGGTGCCCGACTTTCGCGGCCGCCTCGACATCGCCCTCGACATTCTCGACGGCAATCCGCCCGACGTCATGAACCACAATCTCGAGACGGTGCCGCGGCTGTACAAGCAGGTGCGACCGGGCGCCGACTATGCCCACTCCCTGCTGCTGCTGAAGGCGTTCAAGGCGCGCCACGCCGACATTCCCACGAAGTCTGGCCTGATGGTCGGGCTGGGCGAGAGCGACGAAGAAATCATCGCGGTCATGCGCGATCTGCGCGCCCAAGATGTGGACATGCTCACCATCGGTCAATATCTCGCGCCCTCGGGCCACCACCTGCCGGTGCAGCGCTACGTCCACCCCGACGTGTTCCGGCGATTCGAACAGGAGGCCGCGGTGCTCGGCTTTTCCCACGCCGCCTGCGCGCCCATGGTCCGATCCAGCTACCATGCCGATCGCCAGGCCCATGCCGCCGGCGTAACATGAGCGGGCAGCCGATGCGCTGCGCGGAAATTTAACATCTGCGGTCGTGGCCTTTTGCGCCCAACCGGCTTAAGCTGGACTGGCCGCCGCCGGCCCCCTTCGGCGCGACCACTTCCGGATACGACTTCGACTCAAACAGTGAGGCCATATGGGTGCGATTGTGAAATTCCTGTCGTTGCTTCTGATCTCCACCTCCGCGCTGGCCTTGAGCCTGGGCGACATCAGCAACAAGGACGCGGCAGGCGGGTTGAAAGAGGCGCTGACCCAGGGCGCCGGCAAGGCCGTGGATCTGCTCGGTCGCACCGACGGCTTTCTCGGCAATGACAAAGTCAAGATCCCGCTGCCCGACGGCCTGCGCCAGGCCGAGAAGCTGATGCGCGGACTGGGCATGGGCAAGCAGGCCGACGAGCTGATCACCGCCATGAACCGTGCCGCCGAGGCGGCGGTGCCCGAAGCCAAGGCACTGCTGGTGGATGCGGTGAAGAAGATGTCCGTGGATGATGCCAAGGGCATCCTCAGCGGCGGTCAGGACTCCGCGACCCAGTACTTCAAGCGCACCACCTCGGATCAGTTGCGTCAGCGTTTCCTGCCCATCGTCAAGAAGGCGACAGCGAAGGTGCGGCTGGCGGAAAAGTACAACCAGTTTGCCGATGCCGGCTCGAAGTTCGGTCTCAAGCAGCCGAATCTGGAAAGCTACGTAACGGAGAAGGCCCTCGATGGCCTGTTCCTGATGGTCGCGGAAGAAGAGAAGGCGATTCGCGCCAACCCCGTGGGCGCCGCAGGCAATCTCGCCAAGAAGGTTTTCGGCGCTTTGGGCCGCTAGCGCAACAACGGCGCGGGCGAGGCGCGCGCCGCCGACGCGTAGTCACGGTCGCGGGCGATCCTGCGCGGCGCATCGCGGCGGCGGTGCGCCGGTTATAATCCGCCTCCGTTTGCGTTCATCCGAAGCGTCGTCGTCTTGCTGTCCCAACTCAATTCCCCGCAGCGCGAGGCGGTCAAGTATCTCGACGGTCCTCTGCTGGTGCTGGCCGGCGCCGGCAGCGGCAAGACGCGCGTCATCAGCCACAAGATCGCCTATCTGGTCGAGGAGTGCGGTATCGCGCCGGCGCACATTGCCGCCATCACATTCACCAACAAGGCGGCGGCGGAGATGCGCGAACGCGCCACCCGGCTGCTGCCGCAGCGATCTCTCGCTGCGCTGAGCGTATCCACCTTCCACGCCCTGGGCGTGCGCATCCTGCGCGCCGAGGCGAAACTGCTCGGGTTGAAACCGCAGTTCTCCATCCTCGATGCGGCCGACACTTTTGATCTGGTGGCCGAGATCGCCAAGGAGGCCGACAAGGGGCGGGTGCGCGCCGTACAGTGGCGCATCTCCAGTTGGAAGAACACGATGGTGACACCGGAAGCGGCGTCCGTGCGGCCGGGCGACGAATTGGATGTTCTTGCGGCGCGCATATTCGCGCCGTACGAACGCGCGCTGCGCGCCTACCAGGCGGTGGACTTCGACGATCTGATCGGCCTACCGGTGCGCCTGTTCGATGCGCAGCCGGAGGCGCTGGAGCGCTGGCAGAACCGCCTGCGCTATCTGCTGGTGGACGAGTATCAGGACACCAACCGCTCGCAATACTTGTTGCTGCGCCAGCTCGCCGGGTCGCGCGGCGCCTTCACTGCCGTCGGCGACGACGACCAGGCGATCTATGCCTGGCGCGGTGCCGACATCGAAAACCTGCGCGCGCTGCAGCGGGACTATCCGCGGCTGAAGGTGATCAAACTGGAGCAGAATTATCGCTCGACCACGCGCATCCTCAAGATCGCCAACACGCTCATCGCCAACAACGAAAAACTGTTCGACAAGCGCCTGTGGTCGGAGCATGGCCTGGGCGACCCGATCGGCGTGGCGGCGATGCGCGATCCGGAGCACGAGGCCGAAGCCGTGGTGATGAAGTTGCAGGCGCACAAGTTCGAGCATCGCACGCGCTACGACGACTACGCCATCCTCTATCGTGGCAATCATCAGGGGCGGGCGTTCGAGCAACAACTGCGCCATCACCGGATTCCCTACGTCATGAGCGGCGGCCAATCGTTCTTCGAGCGCGGCGAGATCAAGGACGTCACCGCCTACCTGCGGCTGCTCGCCAACAACGACGACGACCCGGCTTTCATCCGCGCCGTGACGACGCCGCGGCGCGGCATCGGCGCGGCGACGTTGGAGGCGCTCGGGCGCTATGCTGGCACGCGCCATCTCGGCCTGTTCGCGGCCCTGTTCGAAGCCGGCGCCGCTCAGCATGTGCATGGCAAGCAGCTCGAACTGCTCGCCGAGTTCGGCCAGTTCATCAATCGTATGGAATACCGGGCGCGACGCGAGCCGGCCGGCGCGCTACTCGAGGAACTGCTGCGCGCCATCGGCTACGAGGCGCATCTGTTCGATACCCTCGATTCGCGCGAGGCGGAGGCGAAGTGGACCAACGTACGCGATTTTGCCGACTGGCTGGGCCGGCAGGGGGAGGAGGACGGCAAGACGCTGCTCGAGCTGGCGCAGACGGTCGCCCTCATGGGCATGCTCGACAAGAAGGAGCGCGAAAGCGATGCGGTGCAGCTCGCCACGCTGCACGCCGCCAAGGGGCTGGAGTTCAAGCACGTCTTCCTGGTCGGCGTCGAAGAGGGCATTCTGCCCCACCGGGAGTCCGTGGATGCCGGCAAGGTGGAGGAAGAGCGCCGACTGATGTACGTGGGCATCACCCGCGCCCAACGCAGCCTGCACATCAGCTACTGCGAGAAGCGCAAGGCAGGCAAGGAAGTACGCCCATGCCAGCCGAGCCGGTTCATCGACGAGCTGGGCAAGGAGGAACTGCGCGTCGCGCAAAGCGGCACGGCCGTCCCGGACAAGGCCGCCGGCGCCGCGCGGCTCGCCAATCTGAAGGCGATGCTGGCGAACAAGCCGGCTTCATGAATGACAAGGGCGGGTCGGCACCTGCCCTGGCCTGAGGCGTGTCGCAGACTACTTCGCTGCGGCGGGCGCGGGCTCCTTGAACTTTGCCCCGGACTGGTTCGCCATGAAGACGATGGCGCGGGCGAGTTCGATGTCGGAAATGTCGGGGTTGCCGCCGCGCGGTGGCATGGCACCCTTGCCCGCGATGGCGGACTTGGTCAGCCCCTCCAGCCCGGCGCCCAGGCGCGGCGCCCAACTGGCGCTATCGCCCGTCTTCGGTGCGCCCGCCGCGCCGGAGCCGTGGCAGGCGACGCAGGCCGCCTGGTAGACCTGCTCTCCGGTTTTGTCCGCTTTGGCCCCGCCGCCGGCCGCGCCGAGGACGACGTGCGCCACGGGCTGGATCAGCGTCGCGGTCTTCTCCCCGGAGGCGTCAGCGCCCTTGCGGCCGCTAGTTGCGAACTGGGACGCCAGCACGGCGATCGCGATGGGCACGGCGAAGCCGATGATGACCGTGATGACCAGCTGCTTCGGTGTCTTGATCGGCGACGAATGTTCGTCATGGGCTTCGGACATCATGGTTCTCCCCGGGGTGCGGATAAAGCACTGATTATAGCCGCCCTGTCCCGCTCGTCGAAGCGGTGCGCGGGGAAGCGGCGCATGGACGGTCCAGGCAAAAACCGATATGCTCCCATTCTCAGCGCCCGTAGCTCAGGGGATAGAGTGTCGGCCTCCGAAGCCGAAGGTCGCGCGTTCGATTCGCGCCGGGCGCGCCAACGCATTTCCATCGATCGCAGGGCACGTGCGGGCGGGGCTACGGCGATCGTCATCATTTTGGCGGGCAGCGCGTTGATCGGCTGAATCGTCATGCAGGAAGAACGGAGTTGTCATTGCGTCTGGCATTGCTCGAGGACGAACAGGACGAGGCCGCCGTCCTGCGCCAATGGCTGCAGGATGCCGGCCACGACACCCACGTTTACGTACGCGCCAGAGATTTCATGCGCGAGGTCGGGCGGGAGAGCTTCGACCTGTTCCTGCTCGACTGGGTGCTGCCCGACATGGGCGGCGATCAGGTTCTGCGCTGGCTGCGTGAGCAGCGTGGCAGCGACGCGCCGGTCATTTTCGTCACCAATCGCGACGCCGAGGAGGACATCGTTGCGGCTCTGCAGGCCGGGGCCGACGATTACATGGTCAAGCCGGTGCGCCGGCTCGAGTTGCTGTCACGGATCGCAGCGGTCTGGCGCCGTGCGCGGCCGGCAAACGATGCCACCGAGATGCTCGAAGTCGGACCCTATCGCTTCGACTTTCTCAGCCACAAGGTGCACGTCGCCGGCGCACCAGTGCAACTGACGGAGAAGGAATTCGAGCTGGCGGCGTTCCTGTTTCGCAACGTCGGCCGCCTCATCTCGCGCGGCCATCTGCTGGAAGCCGTCTGGGGCAAGAGCGCCGAAGTGGCGACACGAACCATCGACACCCATGTCAGCCGTGTGCGCAGCAAGCTGGCGCTGCGCGCCGAGAACGGCTACCGGCTGACCCCCATCTACAATTTCGGTTATCGGCTGGAGCCGCTGGCACCGTCGGGCGCCAGCGAATCCGGGCACTGAACGCACGCGTCTCGCCTACCGCTTCAACGCGTCGCGAATCTCGCGCAGCAGCAGTACGTCTTCCGGCGGGGGCGGCGGGGCGGCGGGCTCGGCCGGCGCTTCTTCCCGCTTCAACCGATTGATCTGTTTCACCATGATGAAGATAATGAATGCCAGGATGGCGAAGTTCAGGGCGATGGTGATGAAGCTGCCATAGGCAAAGACGGGCACGCCGGCCTTCTTGACCGCCTCCAGGGTCATAGCCGTGCCGGCCGGGACTTCCTTGAGGGCGATGAAGAAGTTAGAGAAATCGAGCCCGCCAAACAGCCGCCCGACCACCGGCATGATCAGGTCGCCCACCACCGAGTCGACGATCTTGCCGAATGCGCCGCCGATGATCACGCCGACGGCAAGATCGATGACGTTGCCTTTCATGGCAAATTCTTTGAACTCCGTCATGAAACTCATGGTTACCTCCTTCCCAATGACATTTAGGTAGTTGAGTACGGACGCTCGCGCGCCCTGTCAACACCTTAGCATAGGCGGGCCCGCACGGGGGCGCGGCGTTATGCTGCCGCACTCGCGCCGACCGGGCGCGGCTTCTCGGCGGCGCAAAGTCCGGCATAATATGCACCAGGGCTGTGATGTGTCACGCACGGCGGCTGGAAATTTACAAATGTTTGCTCATCTTCGCGATCTGTTTTCCTCCGCACCCGGGCACGGGAGGCCGTCACACCGGCACCCTGGCGGTGTAAAGCGTACGACGGGCAAGCGTCGCCGCCGTGGTCATGTCGCCGCGATGATGCTGGCCGCATTGTTGGCCGCACCGGCTGTTGCCGCTGAAGCGGAGTCCGACTACGTGTACGTGACGCGGCCGGGCGATACTCTCATCGGTATCGGTCGGCGCCTGCTGCGTCAGGCCCGAGACTGGGTGCAGGTGCAAAAGCTCAATCGCGTCGCCGACCCCTATCGTATGCCATCAGGATCGACGTTGCGCATTCCCGTTGCGCTGCTGCAGCCCGAGGCGGCCTCGGCGCGTATCGTGGCCGTCAGCGGGGCGGCGCGCAGCGGCAAGGACAAGGCCGAGGCGGGTGCCAGCCTGGGCGAGGATGCCGAGCTGCAGACCGAGGGTGACGGTTTCGTCACCATCCAGCTCGCCGACGGTACGCTGCTGACCTTGCAGCCGCGCACTCGGCTGCGACTGGAGGCGTTGAAGCGCTATCGCAATACCGAGGCCCACGATTCGCGCATTGGTCTGGGCGCCGGCCGGGTGGAGACCCAGGCACCCAAGCAACAAGGGCGGCCGGCGCGAGTGCAGATCCGCACGCCTGGCGCGGTGGTCGGCGTGCGTGGCACACAGTTCCGCGTCGGAGCGGACGAGGACAGCGGGCTTGCCCGCACCGAGGTCACGCAGGGCGTCGTCGCTGCGGCGAAACCCGAACAACCCGGTGCGGTCGCCGCTGTTTCCGAGGGCTACGGACTGGTGGTGGCGCGCGACAAGCCGCTCGGGCCACCGGTGGCCTTGCTGCCGGCGCCGGATCTTGCCGCCACCCCGGAGCTGCACGAGCGCATCGTTCTGCGCTTTGCCTTCCCGGCGCTGGCGGGCGCAGCCGGCTATCGCGCCCAGGTTGCTACGGACAAGGAGTTCCGGCATGTGCGCGGCGAGAGCGTGACCACGGGTGCCGAAGCGCGCTTCACGAACCTCGAAGACGGCGCCTACTGGCTGCGCGCGCGCGGCATCGATGCCGCCGGCCTGGAAGGTCGCGACGCCGTCAAAGCTTTCCGGCTCAAGGCACGGCCAGAACCGCCGTTCGCATCGCAGCCGGCCAACCGCGGCAAGGTGCGCGGCGATTCGGCGCGCTTCGTGTGGTCGGCAGCGTCGGAGGCGGCGAGCTATGTCTTTCAGCTCGCCCGCGACGCCCGCTTCGAGCAGTTGGTTGCCGTTGCCGACGGCATAAGAGATACGCAGCTCACGCCTCAGGACAAGCTCGCGCCCGGCACTTACCACTGGCGCGTCGCCAGCGTGCGCGCCGACGGCGACCGCGGCCCCTTCGGCGATGTGCAGGGCTTCGAGCTCAAGCCGGCGCCCGCCAACCCCGACCCGCCGACGATCGACGAAGACACGCTGCGTTTCACGTGGCAGGCCGAGCCCGGGCAGAGCTTCGAGTTCCAACTGGCGCGGGACGATAAGTTCGTGGACATCGTCGCCGCGCGCAAGCTCGACGCGCCGGAATTCAGCCTGCCCCGCCCCGAAGCCGGGGTGTATTACATGCGCGTGAAGGCGACCGACCCGGACGGTTTCGTCGGTCCCTACACCGCTACCCAACGCGTCGACGTTCCTAGGCCGCCGGTGCCGCGCTGGCTGCTGCTCTTCCTGCTTGCGCCGTTGCTGTGATGGAATCCTCCCGCCACGGCAGTGGCGTCGAGTGGTTGATGCTGGCGCTGGTGCTGGTATCACTGGCGGCGGCCAGTGCCGCCCAGGAGTGGCTGGCGCGCGCCGACCAGGCGGCATATGACATGGCGCTGCAGCTGTGGCGGCGGCCTGCCGCCGCTGACGTCGTCATCATTGCCGTGGACGATGACAGCATCGCCGCCATCGGTCGCTGGCCCTGGCGAAGGGCGGTGCATGCGACACTGCTCAATCGGCTGACCGAGGCGCAGGCCAAGGCGGTCGGTTTCGATATTATCCTCACCGAGGCGGACGCAGCGGCGCCACGCAGTGACGCGGCGCTGGCCGAGGCCATCCGGCGCAACGGCAAGGTAGTGCTGCCAGTCGTGCAAATGACCTGGGGCCGTGGCTGGCTCGAAGAGCGCGCGCCGCTACCGCTTTTCGCCGAGGGCGCGGCCGCGCTCGGCCACGCGCACGTCGAGCTCGATTCCGATGGCATCGCCCGGACCGTCTTCACGTACGAGGGTCTGGGGCGCGCCCGCCACCCGCACTTTGCCCTGGCGCTGCTGCGCGTGTCGGACCCGAATCGGTCGTGGTTTCCGCGCGGCGCCGTCGAAGACGGCGGGCCGGGCCGCGCCGACGTCTGGCTCAAGGAAGGCCCGATTGCCGTGCTCTTCGCCGGCGGCCCGGGCCACGTGCCGCAGTATCCTTATGCCGACGTGCTGCGCGGCGATGTGCCCCTGTCCAGCTTTCGCGACAAGATCGTGCTCGTCGGCGCCACAGGTGTGGGTCTGGGCGACGACTACCCGACGCCGGTCTCGGCGAAAAGCCGTGCCATGTCCGGCGTCGAGATCAATGCCAATGTCGTGGATACGCTGCGCCGCGGCGTCGTGCTAGCCACGCTGACACCGGCGCAGGCTGCGGCCGTGAGCGGTGCGCTGGTGCTGGCGACGCTGCTCGGGCTGCGTCGTCTGTCGGCGCGCACCGGCCTGCTGCTGACAGCCATGATGTGCCTGGCGATCGTCGTTGCCACGGCGCTCTCCATGCGCCTCGGCGCGCTTTGGTTTCCGCCCGCCTCGGCCATACTGGGCTGTGCCTTGGCCTATCCGCTGTGGAGCTGGCGGCGCGTCGAGGCGGCACAGCGCTACCTGGGCGAGGAACTGCGGCGCCTGAACAGCGAGCCGGGACTGCTCGATCAGGCCCTCGCGGACCCGTCTACGTCCGACAGCGACCCGCTGCAGCAGCGTATCGCCGCCGTGCGCGCGGCGGCGGAACGCAGCCGGGATACCCGCCGCTTCATCATTGAGACCCTGGACAGCCTGCCCGTGGGCGTGCTTGTCACAGGACCAACGCGGCAGGTGATTCTTGCCAACCGTCGGGCGCTGGTGCTGCTCGGGGGTGGAGACAGCGCGCCGCTGGTAGGCCGGCCACTGTCCGAGCTGTTCGAGACGCTGCAGTGGACGGGCGACGCTACGGCGGAGGCGCTGCTTCAGGCGGCCCAGCGTGCGGCAGCACCGCCGCAGGGCGAGGCGCGCAGCGCCAGCGGCAGCGCCCTGTTGGTGGCGGCGGCGCCGGCACACGACGCCCGCGGCACCGTCATGGGCTATGTCGTCAGTCTCGACGACATCAGCGAGCTGCGCGCCGTGCAGCACAGCCGCGACGATGCGATGCGCTTTCTGTCCCACGATCTGCGCGCGCCGCTGTCGTCCATTATCACGCTGATCGAGTCGGCGGCGCCGGGTTCGTCTTCCGAGGCGACGGCATCGGTTCTGCAGCGGGTGTCACGCCAGGCACGCTGGTCGCTGGACATGGCAGATGACCTGTTGCGCCTGGCGCGCGCCGAGGCTGCCGATCCGCGCAAGTTCGTGCCCGTGGACCTGAGCCAGGTGGTAGAGCAGGCGCTCGACGCCGTCTGGCCGCTGGCGCAGGCGCGGCGCCTGGTGCTGGAACCGCGGGCCGACGTTGCCGAAGGCGAGGCGCAGATCAGCGGCGACGCGGAACTGCTGCGTCGCACGGTACAGAATCTGCTCGTCAATGCCATTCGCCACAGCCCCGAAGGCGCTGCCATCAATGTAAGTTTGTCGGCGGAGGGGGACCATTGGCAGATTGCCGTGGTCGATCGCGGCAACGGCATTGCGCCGGAGGATCTGCCTAAGTTGTTTACGCGCTACGCGCGGCTGCCGGGAAAAAGCGCGAGCGGTGGACAGGGCACCGGCCTCGGGTTGGTCATCGTAAAGACCGTGGTTGAACGTCATGGCGGCACAGTCGATGTCGCAAGCATGCCGGGCCAGGGCAGCCGTTTTTCGATCAGGTTGCCGCGGACGAGCCCTGGCGAGGACGCCTGACGCGTGCCCGGTCGCTGGCCCGCGCTGGCCACAGTCAGGCGCGGCGGCGCCAAGTATGAATATCTGTTACAGTCCGCGCGCACACACTGGTGCCGGACCGGCGACGCCGGCGGTGGGGATTACAATGGCCGTGCGACCGTTGCTCTCCAGGACGATGACAATTCGATCGTCAGCCGTTGTCGGGATTGTTGACAAGCACCGGGGCGGCCGGCTGTCGCGCAGGGATTGTTGCCAACGAGAGATCCAGCCATGAAAGTGCTCAAGGTCGTCGCGTTTGTCCTCGGCGGCATCGTTGCCGTGATGGTGGCAGTGGCCGCGTTCGTCGCGGCCACCTTCGATGCCAATAAGCTCAAGAGCGAGGTAACGCGCGTCGTCAAGGAGAAGAAGCAGCGCACCCTCGAGCTAGCGGGCGACGTGTCGCTGTCGTTCTGGCCCAGCATCGGTGTCAAGCTGGGCAAGGCCAGCCTGAGCGAATTCAATAGCGACAAGGAGTTCGCAGCCCTGGATGCGGCACGGGTGTCTCTGGAGGTGTTGCCGTTGCTGAAGAAGCAGGTCGTCATCGATCGCGTCGAACTATCCGGTGTCAAGGCTAACGTCATACGCGATAGGAACGGCCGGTTCAACTTCGACGACTTGCTGGCGAAAGAGGAAAAGAAGCAAGCTCAGGAAACGGCAGACACGACGCCGATCCAGTTTGCCGTCGCCGGCGTCAAGCTGGTCAATGCGCAGGTCAGCTACCGGGACGAGCAGACCGGCCAGGTGCTGAGCGTGTCGCAGTTCAATCTGGACACGGGGCGACTCGGTCTGCTGGCCGACGGGGCGCTCGATCTTTCCGCCCGGCTTGCCGGCGAAAAGCCGGCGCTGGATGCCCAGGTGCAACTCGTCGCCGCCTACCGATACGACCTGCTACAGAAGCAGTTCGCCTTCGACAAGCTGCGCGGCACAGCCAAAGGGGATGCCGCCGGCATCAAGGGACTGGAGGTCACGCTTGACGCGGCAAAGCTGGCGCTGCAGTCTGCCTCAGGCGCGGTCGAGGTGGACAAGCTGGAGTTCGGCGCCAAGGGCAGGCATGGCGACGACGATTTCGACCTGCGTCTGGCAGCACCGAGACTGGCCGTAAGTGCCGGGAAGGCGGGCGGCGATGCGGTCGCTGCCGCCGTGAAGCTGGTGGGTGTCACGCGCAGTGTGGGCGCGAAGCTGACGCTATCCGGCGTCGAGGGATCTTCCGAGGCGCTGAAGGTCGCCAAGCTGGCCCTCGATCTGGATGCAAAGCAGGGCGATACCGCGCTGAACGCCGTCCTGAGCTCGCCTGTGGCGGCCAGCATCACCGGACAGACGGTGGAACTGGCGCAGCTTGCCGGCGAGCTGAACGTCACCCATCCGGCCATGCCGATGAAGAGCGCCAAACTGCCGCTGAACGGCAATCTGCGCGCCGATTGGGGCAAACAGTCGGCGGCCGGGGAGCTGGCGACCCGCTTCGACGAGAGCAGCATCCGCGCCAAGTTGAGCGTGCCGAAGTTCAGTCCGCTGGCGCTCGGGTTCGACATCGACATCGATCGCATCAACGTGGACAAGTACCTGCCACCGAAACCGGTGACGGCGAAGGGTGGTGGTCACACAGCGGGCGGATCCGCGACGCCCGCGGCGGAGAAACCCATCGATCTGTCGGCGCTGAAGGGGTTGAACGCCAGCGGCTCCGTCAAGATCGGCGCACTCCAGGCCGCCAACATCAAGGCCAGCAATGTTCAGCTGGATATCCGCGCGGCCGACGGCAAGCTCGATGTCAGTCCGCTGTCGGCGAATCTCTACCAAGGCAGCGTGACCGGTGTGCTGAGCGTCAATGCCCAGGCAAACCAGATAGCGCTGAAGCAGAACCTGACCGGGGTGGCGATCAATCCGCTGATGCGGGATGCCCTGGACAAGGATCTTATCGAGGGCCGCGGCAACGTGGTGTTGGACGTGACCACTACAGGAACGACCGTGACCCAGATGAAGAAGGCGCTCGCCGGCAGCGGCAATGTCAGTCTGCGCGACGGTGCGCTGAAGGGCATCAACCTCGCCAAGTCTTTCCGCGAGCTGAAAGCCCTGACCAGTACCAAGCAGGATGCGGTACAGAAAGCGAACCAGACCGACAAGACGGACTTCAGCGAGCTGACGGCGTCCTTTCGCATCGCCAACGGCGTTGCCCACAATGAGGATCTATCCGCGAAGTCGCCCTTCCTGCGGTTGAGCGGTGTCGGTGACATCGACATCGGTGCCGGCGCGATGAATTATCTGGCCAAGGCCAGCGTGGTTGGGACATCCGCCGGCCAGGAGGGCAAGGATCTGGCGACCCTCAAAGGCGTGACGGTACCGGTACGGGTGACCGGTCCTTTCGATGCGCTCAGCTACAAGCTGGAACTGGGCGGCTTGGCCGAGGAACTGGCGAAAGCGAAACTGCAGGAGAAGGCGCAGGACCTGCTGCAGAAAAAAGGCGGCGACAAAGTTCAGGAGCAATTGTTCAAGGGACTGTTTAAGAAGTGATTTCGGGCAGCGCGGGCGCTTTGCCCGTGTCGGGCTGTCGCCCTACGACGCCCTGCGCCGTCCAGCTTGTCAGCCAACGGCGCAGGTTCAGTGCCTGCGTCTTCAGGCCGAGGTCGTACAGGCCAAGCTGCTCGGCCAAGAACTCGGCAGCAAAGCTGGAGGCATCCGGCGGCGGCACCTGCACCCACGCATCGGTTTCGCCGCTCTCGGTGATGGCGTGCATGTCTTGCCTGCGTGCTAAACGCATCATCGCTGCGTTTTCCCTCAGACAGTGCATCCCCAGCCTGCGAATTCGCGTGTTGCGGGCGTGCAGACGGGCGCGGTCAAGCAACGCGGTGCCAAGTCCGCGTCCGCGAGCCGACGGCAGAACTGATATGCCGAGCTCCGCGTCGCCTTCGTCGATGGCGAGATGCGCGACGCCGAGCAGCGCCAACTCCGTGTCGTAGACACCAAACACGGCGTCGCTACGGAAGTCGATCGCGTCGGTGTATTCACGCACGAATTCGTCGCTCACGGCGATGCCGAAACGCGAACGCCTGTCGGTCTCATCCAGGGCGAGCAGGTGGCTGAGCATTGCCGGGCGCTCGGCTGAGGTCAGACGTCGGGCGACTGCGGGTGCGGTGGAATTCATGGCAGCGCCTGTGGGAAACCACGTGGGCTGTCGGGGGTCCGAGTCCGCGCCGGGCGATTTCCGGCAGAGGGAGGAGGAGGTTCCCGCGTGGCGGGCACCCGGCGCGGTCGGAACTCGGGGTTGAGGGTCAGCGGAACCGCCAGCCGTTGCGGTCGAGCTCCCGGACTCGACGTTCGAGGTCGATCAGGTCCGACGACTCGGACAGGTATTTGTCGATTTGGCGCTGATTGGCACCGGTTCCATCGACGAAGCGACACATCGCTGCGCCGAATTCCCGGAAGTACCGCAGTAGCCCCGACTTGTCGGCGGAAATCGCGCGCGCCGCCGGGTCTTCTTTCCGCAGCAGCCACGCGGGCTCGCCGGCCGGGCGGATTTCATGTACCGCATTCATGGTTGTTACCTCGCATCGCTGTTAGGCAGTCGCAATGCTGCCTTGTACAATGACAATATCGGTATCTCAGCCGAGAAAATCAAATCAAATTTTCAGAAAAATGTTATCAATTTCCGGAATGTCAGATACGATCAATCATGCAGTGCAGCATGCCCCGCGCACGGGACATGCGCAGCAATAGATCATGGATCTCAATCACTTACGTGCTTTCATCGCCGTTGCCGACTGCGGGCAGCTGACGCGTGCGGCCGAGCGGTTGCATCTGAGCCAGCCGGCAGTCAGCCATCAGATCAAGATGCTCGAGGAGGCGCTGGGTCAGCGCCTGTTTGAGCGCACTGCGAGCGGCATGGAGCTGACGCCGGTCGGGCGCCAGCTCATCGAGCAGGCGCAGCGCGTGCTCGCCGCTGCGGAGGAACTCAAGCAGGCGGCGCGCGCCCTGCACGGCCATGTGAGCGGCCGTCTGCGCATCGGCACGTTGAGTGACCCTCAGTTCATCCGGTTGGGCGAATTCCTGGCGCGCACCGTAGAACGCTATCCGCTTCTTGAACTGGAGTTGCGCGGCACGTTCACGGGCGGGGCAATGGAGCAGGTGCGCGATGGCAGTCTCGACGCCAGCTTCTACGTTGGCGACATCGGCCATGAAAACGTCGCCGGCCTGCGGCTCGGAGAGATGAGTGTTTGCGTCGTGGCGCCCGCCGAGTGGGCGCCACGCGTACTGCACGCAGACTGGGATGCCATCGCTGCCATGCCGTGGATCCTGCCGCCGCGGAGCAGCAGCTTCAGCCCGCTGCTGGGTGAGCTGTTCGGCAAGCATCGTGCGCAGCCGGTGAAGCTGGTCGAGGCCGACAACGAAGGCGTGGCTACCAATCTGGTCGAATCCGGTGTCGGCCTGTCTCTCATGCGCGAAGATCGTGCCCTAGAGCGGCAGGCCGCCGGTACCTTGTGTATCTGGGAGCCGGCGCGCATGACCACGGCGCTGTGGTTCATCTGCCTGGCGGAGCGCGCTGCCGATCCGTTGATCGAGGCGCTCCGGGATGTGCTGCAAGAGGTTTGGCAGCTGCAACCCGCCGGATCGTTTCACCGGCGGACGCGAGCCGGGGACGCCAAAGCAACGCGTCGTGCTCGTCCTGGCAAGGCCTAGCCGCGGGCGCCCGACGCCAGAGAATCTGTCGGAACCTACGACGAGCCTCGGGGCCGCGGACAGCGCGGTCGGTTTGCCTTTTCCCTGCCCCTGACCTTCAATGATACGAAACTGCGCGACGCACGCCGTCGTGGTCGCGCAGGCGCACGCGGGAGATGAAAATGCCCCTGAAGAAATACGGCGTACTTGCCGGAAAAGCTATTGCCGCCCGGCGCGAAGACAGCGACGATTCGCCCCACTACCAGGTGCACGTGCGCGGTGGCGGGACGAGCTATCGCATCGCCGTCAACGTCAAATCCAACCAGGCGCCCTCCGAGCTGCTGTATCTGATCAACGAAAGCTTCCGGCATCCCATTCTGGCGCCTCTGCGCGATGTCGCCGAAGGGTTCACGCCGCTTGCACCCAAGCCCGGCGGATTGGCGCTGGATTTCATCCGCGGCAACCTGTTCGACAGGGCAGACATGCGGCTGCTGCCCCACAATTTGCCGGGTCCGGACAACGATTTGTCCGACCGAATCGAGCATTACATCAAGCGCGCCATCGATGAGCCGGATGCCCGAGTGTTCGCCTTCGGTGAGCGCTGGGGACCCGAGCAGGGCAAGCCGGACAAGATCTTCAAGTTCAACCCCGGCAACGGCATCCACGATATCCACATGAATCAGGGCAACATTGCCACTTATCGCAATGACGATGGCGTATGGCAGGACGGTGGCCTGATTCTGCGCTTTCCCTTGGCGGACCAGTGGGTTGCCCTCTTCCTCGCTTTCCAGTCCCAGGCCTGGCACACGGACGACACCACGGGCCACGCCATCGAAGGCGTGGAGGAGCCGGACAAGCGTGTGCGCATTGTCGCCGCCCTGGTGAATCCGGTCGGTGGCGAGCCGGAAGCCGAGGCCGTGCTCCTGCTCAATCCGACGCCGAGGACCATCGACTTCGGCGGCTGGAAGATCGCCGACCGCGACAAACACAAGTGCCCACTTTCCGGGCGCCTGCCCGCGGGCGAAGCGGTCAAGGCGAAGCTTGCAGCGCCAGTCAAACTCGGCAATGCCGGCGGGATCATCACGTTGCTCGATGCCCAGGGTCTGAAGGTCGACGGCGTCAGTTACACGAAGGAGCAGGCCAGGCGGGAGGGGTGGTGGGTGGTGTTCTGATCGGCCACGGAAAGAAGTCACGGCCGGGCGCCGCTGACTGCGCGCGCGGTGAAATAGGACACGTAACGCGCTGATATCGGTACAGAATCCGGTGCTCAGTGTGATATCCGTCCGGGATGGCGAGAACGGGAACCTCTAGGCTGCGCGGCGCATGCCGTAGTAAGAGGACTCGCGACCGCGAGGTTGGACGCAGCACACGCTCGTCATCAAACCGGAGACTGGAAATGAACAAGGTTGCTCAATGGTCGGATCAGTTATCACTGGGAATTCCCGAAATCGACCATCAACATCAAGGACTGCTTGAAGTCATCAACGAGCTTTGGGACGTAATCGTCGCGCGTGCCGACGCCGAACGAGTAGCAGCCATACTCGAGAAGCTGGAGCGATATACACAAGCCCATTTCACGGCCGAGGAAGCGCTGATGCGGGTCGAGGATTACCCCAAGTTCAGGGATCATCGGTCCGAGCACAAGGAATTCATCAACTTCGTCGCCAGCGCCAAGGCAAAACTCAAGTCGGGCGAATTTCTCGGCCTGGATTTGCTGCGCTTCCTGACCGACTGGCTTGTCAAGCACATCCGAGGCGGCGACAAGGACTATGCGAAGTGGATTGCAGATCGTCGTCGTCCCAAATCGATATTTGCGCGGTTCTTCAGCGCGTTCCAGGGGAAGGACGCGCGCGCCTCAGCGGGCCACTGAGCCGACCCTGGGCCACGAGAGCTTCGTTTCCCCTTCCGGACATGAATCGGCGGAATCCGGCTCGCATCAGATCGACCCAGCGGGCATGCCGAGACAGCGTGCGACCCGAATAGCGCCGCGTGCCTCGCCCCAAAACGGCGACGGCGGCCCGCAA